>QMCD01000018.1_pt1 | contig 121793 bp, 105 predicted proteins | sample 1821841 | NCBI WGS metagenome assembly QMCD01 (sample SAMN01991225, study PRJNA193472) | Termite gut metagenome, whole genome shotgun sequencing project. | isolation source: worker | host: Macrotermes natalensis
CAATGTGATATTTATTTCAGTTACGTTTTCTCCTGTAAAGGCTTCGATTTCTTCCGGTGTCAGCCAGTTTCGGATTGGCTTGATTGAATTGGAATAGATTATTAAGATGATCAAAATAGTAACAGCAAAAGCAAAAAATATGATATCGATCAATGCTTATATATGTCCTTTCGGTTTAGCTTTCATGTCCTTTTTAATATTATCGGCTATCTGATACGATGTCAAGAAAAAGTATGGTGATCAGGCTTTATGAAGTATGCTGATCAGGCTTTGTGAAGTATGGTGATCAGGCTTTTATAAACCTAAGTGCGCCCGCTTTGACTTGAAAATGACCGCAACGAATGGGAAGAACAGTATAACTGGGAGCAGAACTTGATGTTGGAGGCCTTATTTACCGGAAATCTGCAATGTATCGACGGCGGGGTTCTTCCTTTCTACATTATACTATAAGCACTCTGCTTCCGCAATCTAAAAGCGTTGAATGCGCTTTGACACTTTATTATTAATATGTATAATGATTGTAAGGAGGTAACTAAGGAGAAGATATATATTAATTACGATGAGAATATCTTAAGAGGTACTTTGAAGCTTTTGGATGTATCTCCTTTGAAAAAGCTGATTTCCCCCGGTATGAAGATATCCATAAAGCCCAATATGGTACTGGCTAAGCCGCCTTCTGAAGGTGCTACCACCCACCCGGAGATTGTTGAAGGCTTGATCTGCTATCTGAAGGACTGCGGCATCCATGATATAGAGATTATTGAAAGTGCCTGGATCGGCGCAGATACTTGGAAAGCATACCGTGCCTGTGGCTTTGACCGGCTCAGCACGAAATACGGCGTACCTTTATATGATCTCAAGGAGGACCGCTTCCGCAAGATCAAAACTGGTAAATACGAAATAGAAATATGCAATAAGGCAGCTGATACGGACTTTCTTATTAATGTACCAGTACTAAAGGCCCATTGCCAGACGCTTTTGACCTGCAATATGAAGAACTTAAAAGGCTGTATAACAGATCGTGAAAAGCGACGGTTTCATACACTGGGACTGCACGGGCCGATTGCTTATCTGAACCAGGCGATAAAAACCCACTTCTGTGTGGTAGACGGTATCTGCGGTGACCTTACCTTTGAAGAAGGCGGCAATCCTGTTACCCGCAATATGCTGCTGGCCGGCCAGGATCCTTTGCTCTTAGATTCCTATTGTGCCGGTCTGATCGGCTACCGGGCCGATGAGATCGGATATCTGCAGACCGGTTCCGCTGTCGGCTTGGGACGGCTATATGATGAAAATACTGAGCTGATAGAGCTGAATCAAGAGCATAAACCGGTAACGCAGCACAGTGATCGCGGAATCGCCGCCCGGCTAAGGAAGTATATCCGTGAAGACCAAGCCTGCTCGGCATGTTACTCCGCTCTTATTTTTGCCCTGCATCAGACAGACAGCCGTACCTTGAACAAACTCTCCGACAAAATCAATATTGGTCAGGGTTTCCGCGGTAAGGAGGGATTGTTAGGCTGTGGTAACTGCACTGCCGGTCATCGTTCTTATGTTAAGGGCTGTCCCCCGTCTGCTGTTGATGTGGCAGCCCATTTGTTACTGTTTACTGCCCAATGTCATTGACCTGTGAACCCAGTGAACAGTAGCACCCATTTAAGGCATTTAGGATTTAGGATAAAAGTTCAAAAGTACTTGAATCCATTTTACATATATGTTAAAATGATATGTAGAAAAGACAACCGCCACAGTGAGTGGTTGACCTTCTTAGGAATAAAACAGCCCTGTCTGGTCAAGTACAAGGGCTGTTTTGTGTTTATTTCTTGTTATTCTTGTCTATGTAGGCAAGTAATGCAAGAATGAGTAAAATGAATTCCATAAATAAATATATAAATTCAATATACTCATAAGCACCACCTCCCATCTTTGCTAAAATGGAAGGTCAACCACCCTGTACACGGTTGTCTCTTATAATATCATACCATGTGTGACAGAGGCAAACAATCTTATCTTGTTTTCCCGACTTAATTATATTAAGATTTGTCAGTATGTTATTTGTTATTCGTTCTTATGGTACTTCACTAAAGGATTTAGCTGAGAGGAACCAAGCCAAAATAATCCAGACATCCTAAATAAATCGCATAGGCAAAGTTACCCGGGTCACCAAGCAGCAACTGCAGATCGCCAGGATTAGTCATATAACCAAGTTCCACTAAGATAGATGTCATCTGGGTTGCACGCAATACATATAGGGATGGATTGGTTCTGACCCCGTTATCTCGTATGCCCACGATCTGCACGATCCTGTTCAGGACGTGTCTTGCCAGATATTCCGCCTGGGTATACAGCTGATATACATATACCTCGGCGCCGTTGATAGCCGGATTGGTATTGGCGTTACAGTGGATACTGATAAAATAATCGGCAGGCCATGCATTTGCCTCGTTCACCCGCGCTGCCAGACTGGAAGAACTGTTATAGCCCAATATCTGATCCGGACTGGTTCTTGACGTTCTTACTTCAAAACGGTAATCGGCACGCATAATATCAGCAAGTATAATACCTACATTGTAGTTAATGTACTGTTCTTCCACATCCCCGGCAATTGCTCCGCCGTTAATTCCTCCGGGATTATGTCCCTGGTCAATGTAAATTTTGATTGCCATAAACACCTCCTGTATATTCTACAGGTCGTTCCTGCAGACAGCAGACTATTCCTTATAAGGTTATGATATTCATGGCATTGATTTTTGTTCTTTTAAAACTACTGATATCGCCTTCTGACCCAGGGTAAAAAGAGCAACAGGCTGACCAGCAGGACCAGCAGCGCCAAAGGGATGATATAGCCGGGATTCCCCAGCCATTTTTCAAAGACTTCCAGTATCGTGCCACGGGCCGCCTGATTGAGGTATAGATAGTTGGTTCCCAGACCTTTATTTAAGACAAAGATGAACAGTGCGTAGATTCCTAATAGCGTCAGTACTTTTGGATATTGGCTGATGTCGGGGGTCAGCTTCCCCGAAGCAATCTGCAGTATCGGTATCATAATCACCAGAAAATGCCAGATGAAAAAGATCAGCGGCATCCAGCCGAAAGCATGATAATTGTTAAGCGTACTCTCAGGGGTAATTACCGCCATCACAGCCCCCGGCATCAATATCCCATAAGCCAGGTTCCAGAGCAGCCGGTTCCGGGTATACACCGTGACCGGCAGGACAAAGCCGCTGATAATACAAAGATGCAGCGGGGCAATGTCTAAAAGTACAAAATTATCATAGTACCGGTAAAACATATAGGCACGAAAGAAATAAAAGACCAACAGGGCGATACTGATAAATTTAATTACTCTATCCGCCCGCTCTTTGTGACATCGGTTTACATACCATGCCAGACCGGCTATTGCCAGTATCCCTAAGACTAAATATATAAAATGGGAAAGAGAGAAAGCGCGAAAGCGCAGCTCGGGTTCCACGCCGGAGGACAAAAACCAATTTAAATTATCATTCATATAATTTCCTTTATTACATATTATTAATTACATCTATGCCATATTATTTATAAAATGAATATTATTTTTGGTTATCCAGGATTTCTTTAAGGGCATCGTCTCCGATGCTGATCCAGGCATCTTCCTCCTCGTCATTTAATCCTAAGTATTCCCTTAATGTGTCTTCTGTATCACTTAATCCCCATTCTTGCGTATAATCATCAATAACTTCAAATTCAATTTCACTGGACAGATAGCGTTCTTTAAACTTTTTCACTTAATTATCCTCCCTTCCTGCATGCTTACAGCTCGCAGTTATGCACCGTCCGAGGAAATGGCAGCACATCCCTGATATTGCCCATGCCGGTAAGATACATCACGCAACGTTCAAAGCCCAGGCCAAAACCGGCATGTCTAGCTGAACCGTATTTTCTGAGATCCAGATAAAAGTCGTAATCTTCTTCCTTCAGCTTCATTTCCTTCATACGAAGCAACAGTTTATCATAATCATCTTCCCGCTGACTCCCGCCGATAATCTCACCGACCCCCGGCACCAGACAGTCCATCGCGGCAACGGTTTCATCATCTTCATTTACCTTCATATAAAACGGCTTGATTTCCTTGGGGTAATCGGTTACAAAAACAGGCCGTTTAAATTCTTTTTCCGTCAGAAAGCGTTCGTGTTCCGTCTGCAAGTCACGTCCCCAATAAACTTGATACTCAAATTCTTCATTGTGTTTTTCCAGCAGCGCGACTGCTTGGGTATAAGTAATTCGGGCAAAATCGGAATCCACGACATTATTAAGCCGTTCCAGCAAGCCCTTGTCAACATATTCGTTAAAGAACGCCATTTCTTCCGGAGCTTGCTCCAACACATAGCGGATTACATATTTCAGTAGGCTTTCCGCGAGCATCATGTCATCGTCAAGATCGGCAAAGGCTATCTCCGGCTCAATCATCCAAAATTCTGCCGCATGCCGGGCCGTATTGGAATTCTCCGCACGGAAGGTAGGGCCAAAAGTATAAATATTCTTAAAGGCCATCGCAAATGTCTCGCCGTTTAACTGACCGCTGACCGTCAGGCTGGTAGCCTTTCCAAAGAAATCCTGTGACATATCAGCCTGACCGTTATCCATCTTCGGCGGATTGGCCGGATCAAGTGTCGTCACCCGGAACATTTCTCCCGCTCCTTCACAGTCGCTGCCGGTAATAATCGGCGTATGCACATAAATAAAGTCTCGCTCTCGAAAGAACTGATGAATCGCAAAGGCAATCAAAGACCGTACCCGGAAAACAGCCTGAAACGTATTGCTCCGGGGCCGCAGATGGGATATCGTCCTTAAGTATTCAAATGAATGCCGCTTTTTCTGCAAAGGATAATCGGCCGCCGACTCGCCTTCAATGATAACTTCCGAAGCCTGAATCTCAAATGGCTGCTTGGCTTCCGGTGTCGCTGTTACCACACCGGTCACAATCACCGCCGCCCCCACGTTAAGCCTTGATATCTCCGCAAAATTCGCCAGCCCGTCCCCATATACTACTTGCAGAGCTTCAAAAAAAGTCCCGTCGTTCATTACTAGAAAGCCAAAAGATTTGGAGTCTCTTTTGCTTCTCAGCCATCCTCCTACGGATACTTTCTTTTCCATGTATTTGTCTTGATTTCTAAATAACTGTTTTATCGTAATCTTATCCATATTCATACCTCTTGCCCGCTTTTCGGATATTTATCACGCGCTATTTATTATTATACCCTTTTATAACAATAAATAAAACTTCTGCTACATCAATCTGTTTCCGTTTATCGTCAGCCGGAACCCAAGTCCTAGCTTCTCCGCCGCTTTTCGGCAAAGAATCATCCGGTTCAAAAAAATCTCAAAATAGTCCACAACCGGACATATTTCCGTATCAATAGTCAACAGTAATTCGATATACCAACCCTTTTCAATCTTTAACTGTGATTCTTTGACGGAATAATTAACCCGGTCATGGATATCAAAGGTTACGGTATCATGATTCCTCACTCTGGTACGCCGGACATCGGTTTTATCCGCCAGTATCAAAGCTGCGGCAACGGCATTGACAGGAAATGCCGTAGACTCATCGTGATTTCCTATGGCTGTGACGATCGTAGCGATGTCCTCGGGATCTGCATTCATCCGATCCAGAATCCGAAAAGCCATGACCGCACCGCTTTGGGCATGATCAATTCGGTTTATCACGTTCCCGATATCGTGAAGATAGCCGGCTGTTTTCGCCAGCTCTATTTCCCGATCATTGAAACCCTGAATCTTCAGGATCTCTCCCGCCATCTCAGCCACTTTTTTCACATGGGCAAAACTGTGTTCCGTATAACCCATTGCAAGCAGGGATTCATCCGCTTTCATAATATAAGTCCGAACTGCTTCGTCCTTCAGTATGTTTTCAAATATCAAATCCATCCGGCACCTCATTCTTTGTTTATGTAGCAAATCATAACATATTTTAAGTTTGCACACAAACAAAATATCTGGTTGTTGTATAAAATTTATGTTAAAATGAGAAACTTTCTATTGACATCAAGGTTTTTTTATGATAACAAAGTATTATAGTATTTGTAGTTTGCTTATGAGACCCCGCCTTAATGGAAATCTTAAAAGAGATTCCGCGTCACCGGCTGAAAGCGCGGATTAAGAAAGTAGAAGGATGGGTAACACTCGTAAGATAGCACAGTACAGCTTAATACCGCTAAAAGTCGGGCGCAGTTTGCGCCAATGCAGGGTGGCACCGCGGGTAACTTACCCGTCCCTCAGAATATATCATATTCTGAGGATTTTTTATTTTATAGAAAGGCAGTCCAGATATTATTTTCAGGAGGATAGATACTATGAACAGATACCGTACCCAGAATTGTAATGAGTTAAGTAAATCCCATGTTGGGCAGGAGGTCAGGCTGGCCGGTTGGGTAGATGCCATCCGTGATCATGGCGGGGTTATCTTTATTGACCTGAGGGATCACTTCGGTATCACGCAAGTCGTTGTGAACGATGATGAGCTTATGAAAGGCGTAGGAAAAGAATGGGTTATTTCTGTTGCCGGCCCGGTTAGAGAGCGGGATCAGGACAACGTCAACCGAAAGTTAGACACCGGGGAAGTGGAATTGCGGGCCGATACCTTGGAAATATTGGGGCCTTCCCTAAATCAGCTGCCGTTTGAAATCAGCGAATCAACCGCTACACGGGAAGAACTCCGGTTAAAATACCGGTTTCTTGACTTACGCAATCCCAAGCTTCACCAAAATATCGTGATCCGCTCGGAAATAACCCATTTCATAAGAGAAAAAATGAGAGAGCTTGGGTTTTTAGAGATTCAGACTCCCATCCTGACATCGTCATCGCCGGAAGGCGCCAGGGATTATCTTGTGCCAAGCCGCAAGCATCACGGCATGTTTTATGCCCTGCCGCAGGCTCCGCAGCAGTTTAAACAGCTGCTGATGGTGGCCGGCTTCGATAAATATTTTCAGATTGCGCCCTGTTTCCGCGATGAGGATGCACGCGCTGACCGTTCCCCGGGAGAATTTTACCAGCTTGATTTTGAAATGTCTTTTGCCACTCAGGAAGATGTTTTTCAGGTGGCGGAAACCGTTTTGTTTGATACCTTCAAGAACTTTTCACCCGGAAGAGCGGTCAGCCCGGCACCGTTCCGGCGGATACCGTTTGCTGAAAGCATGCGGAAATACGGAACCGATAAACCGGATCTGAGAAATCCGCTTATCATCGAAGATCTTACGGCTTTCTTTGCCGATGTTGATTTTGCACCTTTCCGGAATAAACCGGTGCGAGGGATTGTGGCACATGACTGCGCTGGCTCTCCCAAGTCCTTTTTTGAAAAGATGCTCTCTTTTGCTACGGACATCGGCATGAAAGGCTTGGGCTATATATCGGTATTGGCAGGGATGGAACTGAAAGGCCCGATCGTCAAATTCTTGTCCGATACCAAACAAAAAGAGCTGATCGAAAAGCTTGCCTTGACGGAAAACGATACCCTGTTCTTTATATCCGATGTTCCCAAGCTGGTCAACGTGTTTGCCGGGCAGATTCGGTCGGAGCTGGGAAAACGGCTGGGGCTGATCGATGACAGTTCCTATGAATTTTGCTTCATTACTGATTTCCCGATGTATGGCATCAATGAAGAAACCGGAGCTGTTGAGTTTACACACAACCCCTTTTCCATGCCGCAAGGTGAGATGGAGGCGCTGCAAACGATGAATCCGCTGGACATCCTAGCCTACCAGTACGATATTGTGTGTAACGGTGTAGAACTCTCTTCGGGCGCGGTACGGAACCACCGGCCGGATGTGATGCTGAAAGCCTTTGAGATTGCAGGCTATGCCAAAAAAGACATCGAGAACAAGTTTCCGGCACTCTTTCAAGCCTTTCATTATGGCGCGCCGCCTCATGCCGGCATGGCACCGGGTCTTGACCGGATCGTGATGTTGCTGACAGAACAGGAAAGCATCCGTGAAGTAGTGGCTTTCCCGCTCAACGGCAATGCCCAGGATCTGATGATGGGCGCACCGGGAACCGTCTCGGAACACCAGCTCAGAGAGGTTCATATTAAGATTAGGTAAAGTTTCAAATGGTAACTGGAAACCGATGTAAGAAAGGATCTGAATATGGTAAATATGATTGAACTGGCAACGATTGAAAAAATAAACCTGACAGCGGAAGAGACCGCGCAATTAAGTGCGTATGCCGGGATTCTGGAAGACAGCTTTGCCGAACTGGCGACGGCGGATACAGAAGGCGTCACCCCGCTTGTGACGGTTTTAGATCTGAAAAATGTATTGCGGGATGATATTGCTGCTAAGATGTTATCACGAGAGGAATTATTATCAAATGCACCCGAACAGTACGACGGCTATTTTCAGGTGCCTAAAACGCTGGAATAGGAGGGTGGCATAGTATGGATAGCAAGATCAAAGTTTTTGTAGATGAAAGCATTATGGAAAAGGGGAAGGAAGCATGCGCCGGTTCTTTGATATTGAAAGGGTTTATCTCGCCCTTTGACGCGACGGCAGTCTCACGGCTCCGCGCTGAAGGCATCAGCATCAGCGGCCGGGTGCCGACAGATGAATTCGGCATCGGAAGCTTTTTTGCCGATGAAGCGGAGGACGTCCCGGGAGCTGTCAAGGCAGTTTCAGAAGACCGGTCGTCTTGTGTGTTATGCAATGACGTCTTCGGACAAATCCGCCGCCAGGCGGCGCTGAACGGTCTTTCCTACATCCGGCCGACCTATGGAACCGTGTCGCGTTATGGACTGATACCGGCAGTTTCTTCAATGGATCAGATCGGGGTTCTATGTGCCGATCCCGAAACCGGAAAGAAACTGCTGGCCCGGATAGCCGGTCACGATGAAGGTGACGGGGCGATGTTTCCTGATACAAAATATAATTATATCTCTAAGGATAGCTCATCGCAAGAGAATAAAATCCGCCTTGCCGTTCCCGATCATATATGGACGGAAAGTGACAGGGAACTGCTGGCCGGTCTGAAAGACCGGTTTGAAACAAAGTCCATCGAACTGAAATATTATGAACTATACCGGCAGGTACTATATATCCTAAGCTGTGCTGAACTATGCAACAATACCAATCGCTACGACGGCATCAAATTCGGTTATCGAACCAAGAATTACAGCGGGCTTACGGATCTGTACCTGAATACCCGGGGCGAAGCCTTGGGGCTTGACGCCAAACTGGCAGTGATCATGGGTGCTTTCGTTCTTTCTCAGGGCAATTATGAACAATATTATGACAAAGCGATGAAAATCCGGCGGCTGATACGAGACAGTATCTTGTTTGATGATTATGATGTGATTGCCCTGCCGGTCCGGTGTGGCAAAACCCGGTATGAAGAACTGGCCTGCCTCGCCCTACCGGCTCTGACGGGCCTGCCTTCTCTGACGGTTCCGGTCGGAAACAGCGGGATACAGCTGGTCGCGGCCGGCAAGCGGGAAGCGATATTATTTGACGCATGGGGAGGTATTCAGTAATGGAAAACTATAATAGCATGAGTAAGAGCATGAAAAAATATGAAGTGGTAATGGGACTTGAAGTTCATGTGGAACTTGCTACCGAATCGAAGCTGTTCTGCTCCTGTTCGGCCAAATTCGGAGCCGGAGCAAATGAAAATGTCTGTCCTGCCTGTGCCGGCATGCCCGGCATGCCGGCCGTTGTCAATAAAAAGGCAGTCGAACTGGGAATTGCAGCGGCAATCGTAACCAACAGCCAGATCACCGAGACGATGACATTTGACAAAAAAAATTACTTTTATCCTGACCTGCCGACCGGATATCAGATCACCCAGTTATATGCCCCGATCTGCCGGAACGGCTGGGTAGACATTGAAACCGGCGCCGGAAAAAAGAAAATCACCTTGAAACAGATACACATCGAAGAGGATGCCGGAAAACTGGTTCATGACGGCAGAACCGGAACCACGCTGGTAGACTTTAACCGGACTTCCGTTCCGTTGACGGAAATCGTCAGCAACCCGGATTTCCGCACCGCCGAGGAGGTCGTCGCCTATCTGGAAAAACTGCGGTCGCTTCTAAGCTTTGCCGGCGTCTCCGATTGCAAGATGCAGGAAGGCTCTATGCGTTGTGACGTGAATATCTCCGTGCGCGAAACCGGATCTGAGCAATTGGGAACAAGAACCGAAATCAAAAATATGAATTCCCTGCGAGCCATCGTCCGGGCGATTGAATATGAATCACAGCGTCACATAGAAGCCCTTGAGACCGGATGTGAAGTGCTAGTTCAGGAAACCCGCCGCTGGGACGACAACAAAGGGGAAAGCTTTTCCATGCGCGGCAAGGAAAATGCCACGGATTACCGCTATTTTCCTAATCCGGAACTGATGCCGGTGGTTATCAGCGAGGAATGGATTGCAGAAGTAAGAAACCGGCTCCCTGAATCGGCCCAGGATAAGTTTGCCCGGATGACGGAGCAAATGGGGTTAAGTGAATATGACAGCAAAATCATCACCGGGAGCAAGAATCTGGCTGCTATTTTTGATAAAACTGTCGCCCGCATAAACAAGCCAAAGGACGTTGTCAACTGGATTACGGTTGATTTATTAAGCATTGCCAAGGGTGACAATAAGGGGGAAGATGATATCGACATTGACTGCGAAAAATTTGCCGCCCTGATATCCTTGGTTGACAGCAGTGTAATTAACCGGACAATCGGTAAAGAACTGCTGGTCAAAGTACTGGAGGAGAAAATCGATCCGGAGAGCTATGTCAAAGAACACCAGCTTGGTAACATAACCGATACCGGCTTCCTGGAAAATCTGGTCTGCGAAGTACTGACCGAATTTGACAAGTCCGTACAGGAGTATCGGGACGGAAACCAGAAAGTCTTTGGCTTCCTCGTCGGCCAGATTATGAGAAAAGCAGAGAAAAAAGCCGACCCGAAGGCCGTGAATGAGCTGTTGCGGAAAATGCTGGACTAAAAAAGCGAAGAACACCTAATGCGGATACCCTTGACGGGAGCTAATAAGAGTGGAGGCAGATCTGACCTGTGTTCACTCTTTTTGTTTTATAAAAAGTTATACTAATAATACATTCAATGTACCAATTCCCACTGACTTGGAAAGTACAGTTTTCTTTTTGGTTCAAACTGACGATCAAAGACTTCCACTTTATCCTTAGGAATATCATCAAAAATCTCTGATTCATAAAACTGCCCTTTGATATTTTTCATTCCGCCTTCCATCAATTCAATCGCCATAAAAGCATCAAAGTTTTTCCCTTCATTTGTGGTAATTAGAAAATGATCACAAGTACGAAAGCCGACTCTCGGATAATAATCCGGCTCTCCAAATATAACAATACCTCGATATCCTGCCGCCGTGGCCAGCTTCATAGTTTCCAACAGCAGCATTTCTCCTACGCCGCAGCCCCTCCATTCGGGTGTTACGCAAAGAGGGCCAAAAGTCACGATATCATGTTGTTTGCTGCCATCTCGGACATAGGCTTTGGAATACATGATACAGCCAATCACTTCTCCGTCTTTACAAGCAATCCGGCTGATCTTCGGTAAATAATCCGGGTGCTGCCGCAGTTTATGAACAAAATAATGCTCATCGCATCCCTGCTGGTGATAATTCCAAAACGCCTCCCTCGTCATATTCTCCACAGCATACCAGTCATCGGGAGTTTCCTCTCGAAGATCTAGCTCAGACCGCAGCAGTTTGTTTTTACGAGGTAAAAACCATCCCATTTCCAGACGAACCTTCTTGCTCTCCATATCATTGTTTTGATACTCACAAGTATTGAATCCGACCAGGGCAAAGCCTTCATGCAGGCAAAAGTCAACAGCATTCACATTACAGGACTGTGTTACTAATAAAATCGCTCGATACCGTTCTAATCTGGCTTGTTCCTTGGCCACCTCCATCAAGGCATGGCCTAATCCCTGCTTCTGCCACTCTTCCGCTACCCAGATTTCTGTTACCCGCAAACGATTATTCCATTTTTCTGGACTGGTTTCAATCATCGCAATTAGTTCACCATTTTCTACGATACCCCATGCACAGGCATCTTCCAAATGCTCTTTATATAGCATACTAAAAAAACCGTCTTCCATCTTAGTATCTGTGACCAATGAATCAGACTCCTTTTTAACGATCTTAATGATAAAGCCGTTTACCCCCAATCTGGACTTCAAACATTCCAAATCTATATCAAAATATTGTTTTGAAGTGCAACGGTAATAAAGAATACGGTTCTGCCATTGCTTTTTCGTCAAATGTATTATTTCATGCTCCATAAGAACCCCCATAACTTACCAGACCTGTCGATAGCCGATGAACCATAACTACACTAAATGTACAGTGCGTAATCCAGCATTTCCCTCTGAAAGCCGGCTTCTTTTAATATATCGGCAGAATAGGGCATTACATTGTTCATCTGAATTGTCCCTCACGATTATTGTGTTATTATATCAGCGAAATATGCTTTTTGCAACCGGACAAGCACCAAAACAGGCGAGGATTAATATAATAAGACAGGATATTTATTTCCCGGAAAAGCTGCTCATTTACCTGAAATCACTTTCCGATACCAAAGTCGATGAGGAGAAACACCATGAAGAAAAAAACCTTAAGAACATTCCTGCTGATAATGCCCCTTCTTGTGTTGTTCATTACTTTATTTTTTTTGGATTTTTCTATCCGGTTATTCAAGGATACTGCCTATACAGTCGTTTACAATACCAATGTAGAGTCCGTGAAACGATTTGACAGAGAACTGTTCGCCCTGACAGATCAAGGATATACCAGTGACATGTACGGTAATCTTTACACCCTTATGATTCGTAACTATTGCGACACGCTTGGTGAAAAAGAGGCCATTGTCACTTTCTTAATGAACGAAGAGGGACAAATTCATCACAGTAATGATTACAACCGCACTTACCTGTCTGAACTGTTAAAGAGTGAAGATAACCAGAAGATAATTAATAATGCCAATGCCGCCCAGAGTATCGGAGAGATCAAACTGGATCGCAACGGTACCGAAGAAATCTTGTATTACCACCGGTTCTTCAGCGGACCAGATTATTACTGCCTGTTTATGGGCATAGAAAAACGTGTTGTCGAAGCTAGCCTCCACATCAATGGCATCATTATTCCCATCTGTATAGTCGGTGTTCTGATTATCGTTTTAATGGAACAGATTCTCTGGCTGAAACTTTCGCCTATGCCGTCAAATCCAACGGAAAAAGCCAACGGAGGGAATGACGATGCCGATTAATTATATTGAAGTCTTAATTAACATTATCCTCGCCTGGTTCGGCGGCTTGGTAAAACGGATCGCGGAGCTTGAGAAAAATCCCGGACGAAAAGCTTCCTTTTCGTATTATATCGTCGGTTCATTTATTTCTACTTTCGTGGGGATAGTAGTATATTTCCTATGTAAAAATTTCGGTGTCTCCCAGTTTCTCACCGCAAGCCTGACGGCGCTGTCGGGTTATATGGGTGCTCCCGTCCTTGATTTACTGTCGGAAACAGCCAAGAAGCTGATAGAAAAAGGGGTTAAAAATAGCTGAAAAGATAATCAGTTCCTTTTCAGAAAATATCCCATATAGTAATACAAAAGTCTGTGCATAGAAGCGTTTCGGATACCCAGCCGAAATCCTTTTGAATGGTACTCTTTACTAAAGGGTAAGAGAAAAGCTAAGTAAAGGTAAGCAAAGGTAACTATGGAATCAATAAATAAAACAAGTATAATAATACTGACTTATAATAATTTAGAACTGACAAAAGACTGCCTGAATTCGATTAAGGAATATACCAAAGACGCTCCCTATGAATTGATTGTAGTGGACAATTGTTCCACCGACGGCACCGTTGCCTGGCTGCATGAGCAAAATAACTGTAAGGTCATCTATAACCAGGAAAACCTGGGCTTTCCAAAAGGCTGTAATCAAGGGATCGCCATTGCAGAAGCCGACACGGATATTTTATTACTGAATAATGATGTGGTTGTGACAAGCAACTGGTTAAAGAATCTGCAGACCGCTCTCCACAGCCAGGATAAAGTCGGGGCAGTCGGCTGTGTTACTAACTGCTGTTCCAACTACCAGGCCATTGCCGTCCCTTCCTTAGAATTAGATATCTTACAGGATTTTGCCAAACAGTACAACGTCAGCAACCAGGACTTGTGGGAAGAGCGCATCCGACTGGTCGGTTTCTGCCTGCTGATTAAGCGCAAAGCCCTGAATGAAACCGGCTATCTGGATGAAATCTTTTCTCCCGGCAACTATGAAGATGATGATTACTGTTACCGGCTCCGGATAGCCGGCTATTCTTTGCTTTTATGCCGGGATACGTTTATTTATCACAAAGGCAACTCTTCATACGAAAATCAGCCTTCCTATTATCAGCTGTTATATGATAATAAAAATATATTTGTTGATAAATGGGGCTTTGCATCCTACTATTGCTCTAACATACGTTATGATCTCATTTCGGCCATTCAAAAGGAAGAAAAGGAGCCTTTCCGGGTTCTGGACATCGGTTGCGGCTGCGGTTCCACTCTGCTGGAAATCAAAAACAAATATCAAAATGCTGAAATCTACGGTGTGGAAATAGAGCCGGCCCCAGCCAAAATTGCCGCTTCCATAGCCACCGTTTATAATATAGATATTGAACAAGAAGATTTACCCTTGCCCGATGACCGGTTTGACTATATTTTATGCGGCGATGTCTTGGAACACCTAAAAGATCCTTGGACTGTTGTCCATGAGCTAAGAAAAAAACTCACAAAAAACGGTATTCTTGTCGCAAGTATACCGAATATAATGCATATTTCAGTAATTATTGACCTGGTAGCAGGCAACTTTAATTACAGCGATGCCGGTATTTTAGATAAAACCCACCTGCGTTTTTTTACCCTTAACTCCATGCTGGCGATGTTTGCAGAAGCCGGCTACCAAAAAACCGTTTATCGGCCGCTTAATGTCAGCACAAACGAACAACATGCCGGTTTTGTCAACATGTTCTGTTCCCTGACTTCTTTTGATAAAAAAGCTGAATTTGAAGCGGTACAGTTTTTGATTATGGCATATAATGCTGAAAAAAAGATATAAGCAATCGCTTTACTATTACTTTACTATTGCTTTATCGTTACATTTTTATCTATCTCGTTTTTCGTAACAAAAGTAATATATATTTCAACAACTATACCAATTAATCATTTTCAATGCTCATCAATACATTGGGACACGGAATTCTATTTGTAGTTTATATGTTGTTCAAAGTATTGTTAATCAAATATTGTCATTTGTAAACAGCAAATGATTATTCGGCTTAGACCAAGGAGTTATAACGCTTACTAAATAAATTGTTTGAGAATTATATAAATAATATCTTTTATATCTATTATGTATAATCGTTAGTTTAAAAAATAAATATTTAAGTAATAAATCGCAAAAACCTAACGAATAGATTTTACCAAATAACATTTGACATTCAAATCAAACCAAGCTATAATTAAAAATAGCAAAACTCAAATAATGGCACGTGCAGATATTGATTAATTCTGATAGTGCAAGGGAAAACGGTTATCTGGCAGACATTTGCTAAGCTGACTAGGAAGCAGGTACTTCGTATGTATGAAATATTTGCAGAACTTCTAAGGATAAAAGGCATCAGGGCGGCAACGGTTTCCAAGGCTACCGGAATCCACCCGTCCACTTTCTCTGACTGGAAAAGCGGAAAAAGCCGACCGAAGCAGGACAAACTGATTAAGTTAGCCAAATACTTTGATGTTACAGTTGACTATCTGCTGAATCGGGAAGTAGACCGAACCGAGAAGAGCATGGCCGCAATTGAATGGGAAATTTACGATATTATCAGCACAAAACCGATGAAGACACTGATTACTGCTTTTCAGGCGGGCGATGATAATGACAAGCTTTCGGAAAATATCGAATTAATAATGGCTTTTCATGAGAAACGCAAACGCAATATAATAAACTGAGGGGATCATCTGTTATTACTGAATTTATATTTATTGTTTTAAACAATATAATATGGATATACGTTATTTAATTTATTCATATTGTCATATTTATTAACACAAAAATAATCCATATCTGCTATATAAATTAAGAATTGACAGGGTTTGCTATATGTATTATTATTAATCTACATGTACCATTACTAGTTTATATGTATAGTTTTTATTTTTGTCTGCTTAATTGGAAAAACAAAACATATAATCTCACCAAGCGAGATCTGCCAAGCTTATACAAACACAAATCAAGAACAGGAGGATATTAAAATGAAAAAATTACTTTCATACTGTCTGGTACTCATACTCGGCATGTCACTTCTCTCAGGCTGCGGCGGCAGCACAGACGGAGATACCACCGTTTCCAGTATAACGGATGACGATGCCGGTGAAGATACTTCTTCTTCCGCTCCCAAGGAAATCATTTATAACCTGATCCAGGAACCTCCCGAATTAAATTCGGTTCTTACCACCTCCACCGGTTCTATGGACGTATTGCGGCATGTGATTGATGGACTGACCATCCTGAATCCCAATGACGAAGCAATACCCGGCATGGCCGAAAGCTGGGAAGTGACCGATGACGGACTCACCTATACCTTCCACCTCCGCCAAGGCGTGAAATGGAATAATGGCGATGATGTGACCGCCCATGATTTTATATATGCGTGGGATATGCTGTTTGACGGCGATGTGGGTGCTCCGTACGGCGGCACATGGATGACTCTGATCCTGGGTGCCACCGAGACTTTGACCGGTGAGGCTCCTTCCGCCGAAGTTACCAGCCAGCTGGCCGAGCTGGGTTATGAAAACGGCATCGGCTATCGGGCGCTTGACGATTATACCATCCAGATTACCACCACCGGCCCTTACCCCTACTTCTTGTCCGTGCTGGCCTTCGTTAACTTTTTGCCGATTAATCGCGCCATGCATCAGGAATATGGCGATGATTACGCAAAAGAACTGGAATATCTGGGTACCAACGGTGCTTATAACATGACCGCCTGGGCGCATGAAGATACCATCGTATTAGAGAAAAATCCCGATTACTGGAATGCTGATAATATAAATATTGACAAGATTACGATGTTGATGATTACCGATGCCACCACCAATTATAATGCCTTTGTTGCCGGCGAGGTCGATGTGACCACTGTCACCGGCAATGTAATACAGCAGGCTAAAGATGACGGCTATGAAGTCCTTAGCTTTGGTGATGGCAGCAACTGGTATTTTGAATTTAACCTAAGGCTGCCCGGTCTGAATAATCCCAAGATCCGCCATGCCCTCACCCTTGGCGTGGATGCCGACCTGTTTATCAAGACGATTGTTCAAAATGACTCCATAGTGGCCTATTCTTTTACCCCTCCCTCTATTGTCGGTGGCGGCCACAGCGAAGCCGTTGGGCGCCTGATTGAACGGTCCACTGATTTCAGTGCCGCCAAGGCACTTTTAGAAGAAGGCCTTGCCGAAGAAGGAATGACTGCGGCTGACCTTAACTTGACCTTTATCGCCGACGATACCACCCAGGCCACCCTTCAGAGCTCTTATATCCAGGAACAATGGAAAACCAATCTGGGCGTGGATATCGTAATCGAGCAGATGACTTATCAGAACCGGCTTGAGCGGATGCAAAATTTTGATTTCTGTATTGTTCTGGCTGGCTGGGGACCGGATTATAACGATCCCATGACCTTCCTTGATCTGTATACCAGTTATAACGGCAACAACCATGGCGGTTATGTCAGTCTCGAGTATGATGCCCTCATTGACCGGGCCAGATCAGAAGTCGATCCTGTCGCCCGTCAGGAGATTTTAATAGAAGCCGAAACCTTATTGATGGAAGATATGCCCATCGGCCCGCTCTACTTCCGTGCCACAAGCTATGTCATGGCCGAAGGCATCACTGGTGTAGTCCGTACCGCCATGACCAATATAGACTTCCGCAGTGCAGACCGGACGTAAACAATAGAGCCGCTCCGGCGGCAGGATCGGAAGGATGAACCACCTATGGTAAAATACATAGTAAAAAGAATGATTTTTGCGCTGCTTACAATTTCTGCCTTAGTGCTGATTACCTTTTTGATGATGCAGGCGCTTCCCGGTGATCCTTTCATCGGTGACAAAGCAATCAACCCGGTGACTCTGGAGGCCTTATATGCCAAATACGGACTTGACCGTCCGTTCTGGGAGCAGTTTTACCAATATTTTACCAATATTTTCAAAGGCGACCTAGGAATATCCATCAAATACAACCGCCCGGTAACCTCCATCATAGCCGAGTCTTTTCCCGCCTCAGCGGAGCTGGGACTGCGGTCATTGGTATTGGCCGTCATCCTCGGGATCGGCCTGGGGGTTCTGGCGGCGGTCAAGCGTAATACCAGATGGGACACCTCCGCCATGCTGATCGCTGTGTTCGGCGTATCGGTTCCCAGTTTTATCGTGGGTGCCATGCTCCAATATCTTCTGGCCATTAAGCTAAGGGACTGGTTCGGTTCCACCCCCTTCCCCGTTATGGGGTGGAAAACCGAAGCGGCGAAATTTATGCCCGCTCTCGCCCTGAGCCTGAGTTCTCTGGCCACAGTGGCGAGACTGATGCGTACCAGCATGCTCGACGTACTTGGTCAGGACTACATAAAAACCGCGAAGGCAAAAGGTCTGTCCCCGGCCGGTATCATCCGGCGCCACGCCATACGCAATGCCATCCTACCCGTCATAACGGTGCTGGGCCCCATTACAGCCACGGTGCTCACGGGTACTTTTGTGGTGGAAAATATCTTCAACATCCCCGGAATGGGCAAGTTCTTTGTCCGTGCTATTAAGGAAAATGATTATACCCTGATTGCCGGCATCACCATCTTTTATGGTGCCTTCCTGATAGCGGCGGTATTCATCGTGGACATCTTGTATGGTGTCATCGACCCCCGGATCAAGCTTTCGGAAAGTAAGGAATAAATTAGGAGTAATACACGGAAGACGCTGAATCAATTTCAGCGGACATGGGGTATAGATATGGGAAAAATCAGTACAAGTAAAAAACGCCGGCATCCTTTCGTACCGGAAGCAATGACCGCTCCCGACGCGGTATTATCCGCTTCAGACTTTATTTGGGTAGGGCCGGATGCCGAAAAGCAGGATCTCATCGCCAGGCCCAGCATCGGCTACTGGCAGGATGCTATCCGCAGGCTACGGCAAAACAAAGCGGCGATGGTGAGCATCGGTGTCTTATTATTTATCATGGCCATGGCCATCATCGTTCCGCTGGTAAGTCCCTATACGATATCTGAGCAGCATCTGACCCATATGAATCAGGGATTCTTCAGCGTCTGCGAAGGCAATGACGGCACTGAACACCTGCATATCTTCGGAACCGACACCTTGGGAAGAGACCTTTTCGTCCGTACCTTCCACGGTGCCCGTACCTCTCTGGTAATTGCCTACTCAGCCGTTTTCATCAATTTGGTGATCGGCGTATTCTACGGCTGCATCTGCGGCTATATCGGCGGCACCACCGACCTGGTCGGAATGCGTCTGGTAGAAATATTGAATGGGATTCCTTATCTGATCATTGTCATCCTTATGATGATGGTTCTCCCGCAGGGCATCTGGACTATGGTAATTGCCTACGGTATCATCGGCTGGATCGGAATGGCACGGATGACCCGCGGCCAGATCCTGGCTCTGAAACAAAATGAATTTGTCATTGCTGCCAGAGCCTTGGGCGCTTCTTCCCGGCGAATCATCGTTCAACATTTGATTCCCAATACCTTATCCGTAGTCATCGTCAATATTACGCTGTCCATCCCTGGCGCTATTTTCACCGAAGCCTTTTTATCTTATATCGGCATGGGCGTCCCCATCCCCGAAGCATCATGGGGCACACTGGCACAGGAAGGGGTCAATTATCTGCAGACCTACCCGGAACAGCTTTTTATTCCGGCCTTTTTCATCAGCATTACCATGCTTGCCTTTAATATTCTCGGTGACGGGCTTCGTGATGCTTTCGACCCGAGACTCAGGAGGTAACGGACATATGAGCAAGATATTAGACGTGAAAGACCTGCATGTTTCTTTTGACACCTACGCCGGTGAAGTAAAAGCGGTGCGGGGCGTTTCTTTTTACCTGGAACAGGGCGAAGTGCTGGCCATTGTCGGCGAATCCGGCTGCGGCAAATCGGTCACCGCCCAGACCCTTATGCGGCTCAATCCCGAACCTCCCGCTCGGATTCCCTATGGCGAGATCAACCTCTGCGGGCACGATATCATCGCTGCCACCGAAAAAGAAATGCAAGCCATCCGTGGCAAGGACGCAGCCATGATTTTTCAGGATCCCATGACTTGCTTAAATCCCACCATGCCGGTCGGCAAACAGTTAGCGGAGGCCATCCGACGGCATCAAAATGTCTCGTCCAAAGAAACCGCCAAAAAAGTTGTCGAACTGCTGGAACTGGTTAAGATCCCCAACCCCGGCCAGCGGGCCAGACAATATCCTCATGAATATTCCGGCGGCATGCGCCAAAGAGCCATGATTGCCATGGCCGTAATCTGTAACCCCAAGCTCCTCATTGCCGATGAACCCACCACTGCCTTAGATGTGACCATTCAGGCTCAGATCATGGATTTATTGGCTGATGTCAAGGAAAAAACCGGTACTGCCATCATCCTGATCACTCACGATCTGGGTGTGGTGGCAGGACTGGCAAACCGGGTAGCCGTTATGTACGGCGGCAGGATCGTTGAGACTGCCGACGTGGATGACATCTTTTACCGCAGCGCCCACCCCTATACCACGGCCCTGCTGAACAGCCTGCCCAACCCGGAAACTGACCGGAAGCCCAAAGCTGGTCGGGATCCTGAAATTGACCGAGACACCGAATCTGGCCAGGATTCCGAAATTGACCGAGACACCGGAACTGACCGGGGCATCGAACGCCTGGTATCTATCCCCGGATCTCCCCCCGATCTCCTTGCTCCCCCTGTCGGCTGCCCCTTTGCCAGCCGCTGCAATAAGACCATGCAGATTTGCCGCGAAAAAATGCCCCCTTATTTCACCGTCGGCGCAGGACACCAATCCGCCTGCTGGCTGCTTCATTCTGATTGTCCAAAAACTGATTCTGTAAACTGATAGTCTGTAAACTGATAAGCTGTAAACTGATTGATCGTAAAACAACTAGCATTTACTAGTATTATAATAAAGGAATAGCTTTAGGAAAGGAAGTCGTTAAATGGCTGAAAGACTACTACATACAGAGGAAATCGACAAGTACTTTAAGGTGGCAGGTGGTATGCTAAAAGCGGTAAATCATATATCAATTGACATCTATAAAGGCGAGACTTTCGGCCTCGTAGGTGAATCTGGATGCGGTAAATCCACCCTTGGCAGGGTACTCATGGGCATCTATCCTCCTACCGGCGGCATTATTACTTATAACGGCGAAACCGTGAACCTCAGAAACGCAAAAACCCGCCGTAAATATGCCAAGAAAGCCCAGATTATCTTTCAGGATCCCTACGCATCACTGGATCCTCGCATGACAGTAGGCCATATCATCAGCGAAGGCATGGAAATACATGATATGTACGATAAGCACCGAAGGACGGAACGGATAGTCGAACTCCTGGAACTGGTGGGTCTTAACAAGGAACACGCCAACCGCTTTCCTCATGAGTTTTCCGGCGGCCAGCGCCAACGCATCGGCATTGCCAGGGCTCTTGCCGTAGAACCGGAATTTATCGTGTGCGATGAACCTATATCCGCACTGGACGTCTCGATTCAGTCACAGATCGTCAACCTGCTGTACGACCTGCAGCAGAAATTCAATCTTACCTATCTCTTCATCGCCCACGATCTGAATATCGTGAAATATATCAGCGACCGGGTGGGCGTTATGTATCTGGGAAATATCGTAGAACTTGCTTCCAGCGATAACTTATACGGAAACACCCTGCACCCGTACTCTCAAGCTCTTTTGTCCTCTGTCCCGGTTCCCGATCCGAAGCGGGAAGCACAAAAGAAACGCATCATCCTTACCGGAGACGTACCCAGCCCCATCAATACCCCTCCCGGATGCAATTTTGCGGGGCGCTGCCCCAAAGTATACGATCTGTGTCATGAGCAGGCACCAGTGCTGAAGGAGGTACAGCCACATCATTTCGTGGCTTGCCATTTGGCAGGATAAAGCATGTAATTATTTGACACGTAACTCAGCATCAAATTCTTTTTCTAAGCGCATGATAATATCATTTGCACAGCTTTCAATTTCTTTTGCTGTTAAGGTTTTTTTAAGCGAACCAATTCTCAGTCTAAAAGTAACGGATTTTTTGCCCTCCGGAACTTATTCCCCTTTATACTCATCTATAAATAATACTTCTTGTAAGAAATTAAACAAAAATTGACAAACTTGATTTCTACGACGATTTTATGTTAAAAAATATCATATTATACAAATATAATCTAATATGTTTCTCTGCAATTCTGTGCTACAGTTATGCGTGAACACTGTACTAAATTAAAGCCGCAAATAGAAGTTATAGATATTGTGGTAGTGGAGGAGACGAGATTTTTACTTTTAATATCTCAACCATTGCTTCATTTATTGTCGCTGCTGCCGGGGTACTTATAATCTCTACTGAACGGAGTGGGGCTACTAGAGATCACAAGACTATTACGATCAGATTATTACAGTATCATGAATTATCTGTCTGGAAAATATGCAAATCACCCTGCCTCTGCATCCGGTCAAATTGATTCTGCCGTAAAGCTTCATACAAGACGATCGAAACTGCATTGGCCAGGTTCAGCGACCGTATCTGTTCCCGCATCGGGATACGGATACAAGCCGCCTCATTTTCTGCCAGTATTTCTTCCGGGATGCCGGCACTTTCCCTGCCAAACATAATAAAGTCCTCCGGCGCGTATGACACATCAGTATAAATATGCCTGGCCTTGGTAGTCGCCATCCAAATCTTTGCACCGGGATGTTTATCGGTAAATTCCTCAAAATTAATATAACGGAACACTTCCAGATGCTCCCAATAATCCATCCCGGCCCGCTTAAGTTCTTTGGCATTCAGGCGAAACCCCAGCGGCTCGATTAAATGGAGGGAACATCCGGCGGCTAAGCATGTCCGGCCGATATTGCCGGTGTTGGCAGGTATCTCGGGCTGATGCAAAATGATGTTCATGATGTTTTCTCGTTACGCAGACGTTCAACAAAGTTTTTTAACTTATCGATAGCAATCTTCAGATTGTCCAACGAATAAGCGTAAGAAATACGTAAATATCCTTCGCCGCAGTCACCGAACGCGGTGCCAGGGACGACGGCCACTTTTTCCTCGGCAAGGAAGCGGCTGGCAAACTCTTCACTGGTCATGCCAAACTCCTTGATACAGGGAAATACATAGAAGGCACCAAACGGTTCAAAACATTCCAGATTCATTTCCCGGAAGGCATGCATCAGAAATCGGCGGCGCTGGTTATAGGACTCCCGCATCTGTGCCACATCTTCATCCCCGTTTTTTATCGCCTCAATGGCCGCATATTGGCTGGTAGTCGGAGCGCACATAATCGCAAACTGATGGATCTTGGTCATCTGCTCCATGATAGCTTCGGGCGCACAGGCATAGCCAAGCCGCCAGCCGGTCATGGCGTAAGCCTTGGAAAACCCATTAATCAGCACGGTGCGGTCCCTCATTCCCGGCAGGCTGGCAATCGATACGTGGGAGCCTTTATATGTCAGTTCCGCATAAATCTCATCAGAAATAATGAAAAGATCTCTTTCTTCCACGATATCGGCAATCGCCTGCAGTTCCTCTTTTTCCATAATGGCGCCGGTCGGGTTATTGGGAAAAGGAATAATCAGCACTTTCGTCTTCTCAGTAATGGCATTCTGCAGCTCTTCTGCCGTCAGCCGGAATTCATTTTCCGCTTTTAATTCAATAATAACCGGAACCGCACCAGCCAGGATCGTGCAAGGCTCATAAGAAACAAAGCTGGGCTGGGGAATCAGAACCTCTTCCCCTGGATTGATCATCGCCCGGAGCGCGATATCGATAGCTTCAGAACCTCCTACCGTAACGACGATTTCCTTATTGGCATCATAAGTAATATCCTGAGTGCGTTTCATATAATTGGCTATTTCCGTTCTTAATTCTTTCAGTCCGGAATTGGAGGTATAAAAGGTGCGTCCTTTTTCCAGTGAATAAATGCCTTCATCGCGGATATGCCAGGGCGTGTCAAAATCCGGCTCGCCGACACCCAGCGAAAGAGCGTCTTCCATCTCACTGACAATATCGAAGAACTTGCGGATTCCGGAAGGTTTTATTTTTACGACTGTATCTGATAGCGGATTTCTCATGGTGTGATCATCTCCCTTGTATCGGTGTATTTTTTTGTCATGACAGTGCCATGATCTTTATATTTTTTAAGAATAAAGTGGGTAGCGGTACTTAAAACTCCATCAAGAGTAGCTAATTTATTATTGACAAAGCTTGCCACTGCTTTAAGCGATTTACCCTCAAGAGTCACCATCAGGTCATAACCTCCTGATATCAGGTATACGGAATCTACTTCCGGATATTTATAGATCCGCTCAGCTATTTTGTCATAACCTTGGCCGCGCTGAGGAGCGATCCGTACTTCGATCAGTGCCGTCACTTTTTCCATAGCAGTTTTTTCCCAGTCTATCATCGTATGATAGCCGCAGATAACGCCTTCGGCCTCCATCGCCGCCAGTTCGCTTGCTACTTTTGCTTCTTCTGCTCCTAACATGACTGCCAGCTCGCTTATGTCGATGCGGCTGTTTTTTTCAATAACCGTTAAAATCTCTCCTCGCATATTGTTCTCCTGTTTTTATTTTTGTTTTTATTTTTGTTTTTAGTTTTTTGTTTTATTTTTTTATTTTATTTTTATCTCATATTTAATCAATCTTATCATTATTTTTAATTTTATTTTTTCTTTATACTTATGTTCTATTCCTTATTACTATGTTTTATAGACCATTACCCACTGGGTTCAACTGCTTTCCTTCTCAAAGACCCGGTAAATTTCATCTCTTCCAGGCGGAGTCAGGAATCGGATTTCTTCGCCGCTTACAACGATCCGGTCACGACCCTCGGTAGTCTGTCCGATTACCGTGGCGGCTATCCCGGCTGTCTTCAGAGTGTCAGCCAGCTCTTCACCACAATCCGTCAGCATCAGCAGCATCCCGCCGGCCAGCAGTTCATAGGGATTGGCATCAATCCATTCACAGATCTCAATCGTTTCTTGTTTAACAGGTATTTTCTTCAAGTCAACTTTTATGCCGACGCCCTCCCGCTCTGACAATTCCCAAAGAGCTCCGAATATTCCGCCGTTTCGGGCATCGTGCATTGCCGTAACCCCGGCTTTTGCCGCACAAGCCGCTTCCGGCAATATCGACAGGTACCTGCCATATCCTTTTGCCATTTCAACCAATTCCGCTGGAAACCGGCCAGATAACTTTTTCTCAAATCCATGCGCAATCAGAGACGTTCCTTCCAGACCGATCCATTTACTTACTACAATATCCTGACCTGAGCGGCTCTTTTGGGGCGGCGGTTTTTTTCCCTGTTCCCATCCGATACCGACTGCCGTTATCATCGGCCTTGTTACGCCGTCAGTAATTTCTGTATGTCCGCCCATGATCTGCACAGAACATTGTTTACAAGTAACCTGTGCCTGCTTCATGATATCTCTTATCACTTTTTCGTCCCTGTCTGGCGGGAGTAAAACCGACAACAGGATGCCGACCGGCTGCGCTCCCCCTGCCGCCACGTTATTGACAGCCGCAAGGATGGCATGGCCTGCCCCAGTATCGCTATTCAGACAAAATGGCTGCACTGAAAAGGCCGCACAGCTCCCTCCATACATAAGAAAAGCGCAGTCTGTCCCTATGCCTGCGCCTTTGCCATTTATTCTCGGCATGATTCTGCCTTGCTCATATCTGCTTTGTACCGATTTATCTATCTCTCGCAATACCGAACGTACTAAAACAGACTCTGATACCTTTCCTGTCTTCATAGATCCCTCTTCTCTTATGGATATATGTCAGGGAGCTGATGGCTTAGCCTTTTCAGGAGCTACCGGCTAGCCTTCCGCAGGAGCTGCTGGCTATCCTTCCGCAGGGGCTGTCGGCTGACCTTCTGCTGGAGCTGCCGGCTGGCCTTCTGCCGGCGCGGCCGGCTGACCTTCTACAGGGGCGGCCGGGGGAATCTCGGGCGGTGCCGGAGGCGGCAACTGCGCCTGTAAAGCCGCAGCCACAGCGGCAATATGATCAATATTATTGGTGGCAATCGCCGCTGTAATCTGTTCCAGTACAACGGGATTGTCTGTCGCTATGCCAACGGTGGCACTTCTGGGCGAAGCCATATAAGAACTGCTGTTAACCTCTTCCCGGCTGACTTCTACCCCATTTTCCTTAACCACTTTCCAAAGCCGCGCCCGATATCCGACATGAGCTGACTGAATCGATATATAACCGACCGGCTGGCCGGCATTGGGATAAACAGCTTCGCTTTCAGGCTCTCTTCTTTCTAAAATCTCGCTGATATATTCCACCGTGCGGCCGGCAGGACGATCCTCAATGCCATAAATGGTAAAAGTAATGGTTTTCTCAGGAGTAGTAACGCCCTCAATATAAATCGGGTGATCCAAATTGTTGATAAACTTAAAATCCTTACCGGAGGATTCCGCAATAGCCGCATCTGCCGAACGGTCCACATAGGTAACAATCATCGAATGGTTATGTCGTTCGGTAACTTCCAGTTCGGCAAGCAGCACCGCGTTATAAAGCGTGGTTGATACCTGGCAGATACCGCCGCCCAGGCTGTCTACTACCTGACCGTTCAGATAAGAAGCCGCCATGAAATAACCGTTATCTTCCGTAAACGGCAATACAGCGGCGTAGGTCGTAAACTCTTCCTCCGGATAAACCAGGCTTCCGCTGATCAGCTCACAGCCGTTGATTACATTGGCACTTCTGGATCTGTTGGAAGTAGAAAAATCGGTAGTAAAAGTACCGAGCACATCCGTCAGCTGGCTCAGCTCTTCTTCGCTTCCGCGGGGTTCCTCTTCAATCACTGCTAATTCTATCGAGCAATCTTCTTTATTCCATTCATTCTGTAGATAGTCATAGATAACATCCACCGAGACACTGGTATCAATCACATAACCGGCCCGGCCTTCCGTGACGCTGATTACTCCCTCTGTTCTGGTCATCGTGGCATCAACAGCCGGCATATTGAAAACAGCGCATTGTTCTGCTATGATATCGGCAATCAACGCCGTATCCAGGGTAAACTCTATTTCAAATATCTGATCCTTGTTTTCCAGATCTTTCAGTGCTTTATATCTCTGAATCACATTGCCTTTTCTCCCCCATGCCGCCGCTTCCCCGATAATCTCGGGATTGCTCCAGCTAAAGCCGACATCCGCAGGAGTAATGGATACCGTATTGTCACCAGTCGCAAGCAACGTAATGTTCTTATTTTCCAGCTCAGCCACATATTCGCTTACCAAGGCCCGGGCTTCGGTTTCGGTTTTCCCCCCCAATGCAATGCTATCCACATAGACGCCGTCAAGGATTTTTTTATTATTTTCTTCGCCATTTACCGGAACCGTCGCCATCAGCGTCAACAGTGCCGTTATCATCAGTAAACAGCTTATCTTCATGATCGTTCGCATTTACATTGCCTCCTTTCTGCTCTCTACATCGTATTGCATTCTTTACTATCTGTGACTAAACAGTTACAGCGCTACTGTTCACAGGCAGTATTCCGCTGTCTTTTATGATTGTTTTAGCCGATTAAATATGATAAAGTTGGTATTAACAAGGCAAGCACTAAAATAAGTATAATAACGGAAGAGATTATCCTTTTGGTTTTTTTACTGTGTATATTGAACATATCCTGCCTCCACTGGCACGCTTCGGCATGCCTTGACATTTTTCTTCTTGAAAGGATATTATATATGAATTTTGCTTTTTTTGCAAGTTTTATTGTATTCTGCATCTGGTTGACTTACCAGCTTAACAAAAGCCGCCGCCGGGAAGCACAACGGGAAAAAATCTTCTGGGACCGGGAAAAAGAAGCCAATAACACGCGCCGCAAACCGCTTGATGATCTGGAATACATTACGATCCCGTTTGATTCTTTGCCCATGGAAATCATGACTGATGACCCCGCAGTGGCAGAATGTCAGGAGATCCTGCGTTCTTTATCCGAAAATCCCATTGTCAATTTGACCTGTATCACCAATACCGACCTGAAATTACGATATGGCGCGGCCAATATCAATCTGTTGTCCCGCTATGACCAAAGCTACACCATCCTGGCCAGGACCCTTCAGAAATGGGCGAAAACCCTGCATGACTCCGGTTATCAGCAGGAAGCCTGTACCATATTGGAATTTGCTATGGCCACCGGCACTGATGTCAGCCACTCCTACTTTTTACTGTCCACAATATATCAGGAGGCCGGTACTCCCGAAAAGATAAAAGCGCTGATTCCGGTCGCGGAACGGCTTAACTCCACTCTGAGCGGCCATATTATCCGCAAGCTGAAAGAAGCTTACGATTAAATCGGCTTATCATCAGTTTATGCCGTCCGGTCAGTTATTATGACATTTATTATTATAAAATCAACAGAGCCGTTTGTCTTTCTAATAATCCTGACAAAGCGACTGCAAAAAGCAGCTGCCGCACCTAGGTACAGGAGCCTTGCATATCTCCCTGCCAAGGTTAATGATCTGGATATTATAACGGATCCAGTGATCCTTCGGCAGAACTTTCATTAAATCCATCTCGATTTTTACCGGATCCTCTTCTGTTGTCAGCCCTAGCTTCTTAGAAACCCTTTTGACATGAGTGTCTACTACAATACTGGCATCATTAAAAATATTACCCCTGATTACATTAGCGGTTTTTCTGCCGACTCCCGGCAATGATATCAGATCTGTCAATGACCGCGGAACCTCGCCGTCAAACCTGATCAGAAGCTCACGGCAGCAGGCTATGATATTCTTTGCCTTGTTGTGATAGAATCCGGCCGAATGGATATCCTGTTCCAGTTCTTCCAAATCCGCCCCGGCCAGTGCTGCGACAGTGGGATATTTGTCAAACAGCTTTGCCGTTATGATATTCACACGTGCATCCGTACACTGGGCACTTAAGATCGTAGCAACCAGTAATTGCCAAGCATTTTCATGACTCAAAAAACATTTTACTTCTGTCCCATAATGCTCATCCAGCAGTTTCAGAACCGCCTTGACCTGTTCCTTTTTTGGAGTTTTCGTTTGCCCTTTCTTTTGCCCCTTATTTTGCCCCTTCTTTTGCTCCTTCGATTGTTCCTTCGTTTGCTCTTTCGTTTGCTCCTTCGTTTGTTCCATCTTCATTACCGCAGCTTCCTTCTTTTTATAGATTGATTCGCAAAACCCTCGCTTCTTTAGTCAAGGCATTCCTGTCGCTATAATCAAATAAAATATATCCCGGCCTTTCCTTTTTCTTCATTTTATCCTGGCCTTCCTCTCCATCTACCGAATAAGTAAACACGTCCATATGGGTCATCCTGACCAGTTGCTTATCATTGTACCCTTCATAATGAGGAAGAAGCTTTCTGCTTACTGCTTCCTCTTTATATAAATCCCGTATTTGTTCCTGATAGGGCGACAAATCTACAGCATAGCCCGGCCTGCTTTTACAGTTTTCTCTCAAGTACAGGTCATAGGTAAGCAGTTCCCGGTAACAGTCCGCCTTTGCCACATCAAAAGCCAGCGCAAAATCAAGTAGCACCTCATACCGATAACTTCTTGCCGGACTGACATGATAATATCCCTTCGTTTCATAATAATCCGCAAGCGCCTCATACATCCGAAACGGACTGCGAAAGGCCATCTCCAGCACCTTAAGCGTATTCCTGAACTGATTGCTGTTATAATACAGCTCCACCATCACCTCTACCTGATGCAGCCGCCGCAATTCTTCATAACTAAGCCATCGGGTAAACAGTACTTGATAGGGCGGGATTTCCTCATATACGATTCCGTACTCTGCTGTCTGCTGTCTGATAGGTGCGCCGGAAAGTACTTTCAAAAACCCCAGCTGCAGCTGCTCCGGCCGGCAGCTATAAGCTTGGTCAAAAGAAGCTCCGAACGTACTATAATCTTCATAAGGAAGACCGGCAATCAAATCCAGATGGATATGGATGTTCTTATTTTCCCTTAAGGATGCCACTACCTCTCTTACCCGGTTAAAATCCATCTTGCGGCAGACACTTTCAAGTGTCGCTTGATGGGTTGACTGAATGCCGATTTCCAGCTGGATCAACCCCGGGCGCAAGCCTTTTAACAGGTTGATTTCTGCTTCTGTCATGATATCCGCCGCTATTTCGAAGTGAAAACCGGTTGTCCCGTTATCTTTTTCACGAATAAACTTCCAGATTTCCATGGCATGGACATGATTGCAGTTAAAAGTCCGGTCTACGAACTTAACCTGAGCCACCCCGCTTTCCATAAAAGCAGCCAGTTCTTCCTTGACTTTCTCCAGCTTCTTAAACCTGAGCGACTTATCAATTGCGGAAAGACAATAGCTACACCGAAACGGACAGCCCCGGGAAGATTCATAATAAACGATTCGATTCTGAAAACAAGTCAGCTGTCCGGTATACGCAAAAGGAAGTCGATCAAGGTCCGCCTTTTCCCGCTCCTCCGTTGCCAAAGGTTTCCCGTCCTTCTGCCGATACAAGATTCCCCTTATCTGAGTAAGCTTAGCTTCCCGGTTCTCTACATCCGAGCCACATAAATAATAGGCAAGAATCTCTTTACAAGTAATTTCCCCTTCCCCCAGCATGATACCGGTTACTGAAGGAAACCGTCCCATGACAGCTGTTCCGTCATAGGACACCTCCGGTCCTCCCAACCAGATTGGTATCTCCGGTAATATTTTGCTTAATCCGGACAAAAGCTTGCCAATGATATCCCAATTCCATATATAACAGGAAAAAGCGATGACATCCGGCTTCTTGCCGTAGATATCCGCAAGAATATCCTCAGCCGGCTGATTAATGGTATATTCCGCTATTTCCATATGTTCCCGGCCGGCCTCTCCGGCACAGCTTTTCAGACTGTAGACCGCCGGGTTGGAATGGATATATTTCGCATTAACTGCCACCAATAAAAATTTCATTGTCCCCATCCTGTCATATCAAAAAATTAAGATAATTTTCTCTTTATTTTATCATAATTCCGATATCATACTGTCAATATATCCCCCGTCCCAAAGCAAAATCTTCAATCTGTCCGCTGCTTCTACGGCAGGAGCCGTAAAATATTGATTGGTCATCACTGCGCCAACCATCCGGTCATAATAATCCCGCCCCGCATAAGCCTCTTGAACCGCTTTGACACCTACCGGACTGCTGTAACGTTTACACTGGATCGCATAGGTGACCCCTTCCTTTTCTGCCAGAATGTCGATTCCATAGTCGCCGCTTGCTTTAGTAACTTCCACTTCAATAAATCCTCTTTTTATTAAAAGATCGGCGCAGAACCGTTCAAACTCCCGGCCCTCCATCTCCTCCCAATGGCTGCCTGCCGCACGTTTCCGGCCTTTGATCGTCAAAAATGCCAGAACTAAAAGGAGTAATCCGGCAGCAATAATGATTATAATCCACTCCATCTTGTCCTCCGTGGTATGTTATGTGATATCTTGTTGAGTTCAGTATAATTTTAGCATAACATTGCCTATTTAGATAGCAAAATTAATTTTATTAAGTTGATATTAAGTTTTCATCTATTTTGTTGAAATAACGAATAATCTATGTCAAAATAGGATGCTAGATACAAAAAAGCGTAAAGGAGATTAAGCATGAAAAGAATTGTCTGTAAAGCAATGGTAAAACCATTGAGAATATCCATGATTTGTAAACTGATGATCGGATTATCATCTCTACTGATGATCGGATGTGGTTCCAATAATGGAACAGCAACGCCAGAAAGTGACACGACAGCAAATGACTTGGCTACCTCGTCGCAGACAGTCCGAGATTCCTATGTAATGGAAGAGATGATTCTGCCTCATGAGTCTATTTTCTATGAAACTGTGACGAATGACATCCTGTATTATCTGAATTATATTCCCTCTGGGCAAGGTGCGGTGCCGGTCGAGGAAGCGGCGGTCTGCTCGATAGAAATAACGCCGGGACAGGCGGTTCCGGCAGAAACCCCTTTTGTCTTGGACGCAAACCTGATACCAGGACGGATAGCTACTGACGGCAACGGGACGGTCTATCTCCTTTCCAGCCGGTATGAGGGGGATGGGGCGGATTCCCGGCTTACCGATATGTTTCTGACCAAGATAGATGCTGACGGAACGGCATCGGCTCCTTTTTCCATCCTGGAGTCGCTAAATGCCGAGGGATCTGCCTATGTAACGGCTTTTGAAGTGGATGTAAACGGGAACCTCTGTCTTGCTTCCGATGGGACGCTCACCATAATGGAATCGGATGGCAGCCTGATCGGCCAGCTAAACAGCAGCGGCCCGATAACCAATCTATGCCGGGACAGTGCCGGGACACTTTATGCGGTCTGGAGCCAGTCCGGTACCAAAATGATTGCTAAAGTAGACAGTAAGGCACAGATTCTTACCAGCCAGCGGGAACTTTCCTTGCAAGGATTGCTGATCGGTGCCGGACAGGGGTCGGAAGGCCAGCTGATATTTGCTACGGAAATCGGGCTATTTGATTATGACTGGGAAGCAAAGACACTGACAGAGCGATTCCAATGGTTGGATATGGATCAGCTTGTTGACAGCTATGAACAAATATTTTCCCTGTCTGACGGACGAATCTTACTGGTAAGCCGTCCGGGAGATCAATGGGGAGGTTCATCCCGCCTGACCATCATTCGTCCCAGACGGGCCGACGAACCAGTAGCCGAACCAACTCCGACAACAGCAGTACCTGCCCCGGCCGAATCAACAGAATCATCTGTGTCAGAAGAAGAACTGCCACTATCTCTTGAAGATACCGGCAACCTGACCTTAGGAGCTGTCAGACTGGAACCTGCTATTAAAGAAGCTGTTATTGCTTTTAACCAGTCACATCCTAACAGCCGGATTGAAGTCATAGAATACGGTACCGATGATTATCAATCCGGAATAACCCAGCTGAATGCCGACATCGCAAGCGGCAACTGCCCGGATATCCTGATCCTCCCACCACATCAGTTTTCCATGGATCTTTATGCTGCCATGGGACTGCTGCTAGATCTGAATCCTTACATCAATGCCGATAGTTCCATAGTACGGGCTGATTTACAGGAAAACATCCTGAAAGCCTATGAAGAAGAAGGTAAATTATTCTGCTTACCAATTAGTTTTTTTGTCGACTCGTTAACTGCCAAGACCGCTTATCTGAATGGCAGAACCTCATGGACTCTTGATGAAATGATCGCCTGCGCAGATGAGATAAATCAAGATACTAATCTGTTTATGGATCCTCGAAAATCAGCTGTCTTGGATCTTTGTATGAAAGCGAATGCCGACAATATTGTCAACTGGAATGATCCGGAAGGAAGCGGATTCCAGCGTGATTTCTTCATCAAAATGCTGGAATTCTCCAACCGCTTTATGCCCGATGAGCAGGTAACTGAGGAGATGCTAGCGGAAAGATATTTTTCAGGTGAAATAGTAATCAGGCGTGAGTACGCTTCTTTGTATTCAATTCAATTGAACCCTTTTAACGAACCCTCTTCTTATATCGGCTATCCCTCAGAAACAGGCAGCGGCTCGCTGGCTGAAACTTATTCTGGACTAGCCGTCAGCAGCAGCTGCCCGGCCATGGGAACAGCGTGGGCTTTTATCAGCAGCTTATTAACGGAGGAAGTACAAAGCAGCCCGCAAATGCAAGGTTATCCCATTCTCAAAAGCAGTCTTGAGGCTATTATAGAGTATTCCAAAAATAACGGCGGAATGATGGGAACCAGCACTGCTGACGGTGAACACATGGAAACCATTGAATATGAAGGATCCACCGAAGAAGAATTACAGATATTCCAGAGTTTAATCGACAATGTGGAAAAGTCCGTGAGCTGGGATCAACAGATCAGCCTGATTTTTGCCGAAGAGTCCGGTGCTTATTTTAACGGGAGCAAAACTGCCGAAGAAGTAGCGGATGTCGTGGAGAACCGGATCAATATCTATGTGAATGAGAAAAGATAAGCAATTAGGCAATTATAGGTAGCAGTTCAGCCTTCCACCGTTCATCCGTATATCAGATCATTGAATAGCTATGGCTGAACTATTACAATTATAGTAATTAAGATAGGCGATTAGATACTGGGAGCTGGCTTCGGTACATCTCCCAGTAGAATCCCTTCATGGCCATCAGCTCTTCATGTTCGCCCTGCTCAATAATAGCCCCGTTTTTCATGACTAGAATCACATCGGCATGGCGTACCGTAGACAGCCGATGTGCCACGATAAAGCTGGTCCGACCTTCCATCATCAGATTAAACGCTTCCTGAATCCGCATTTCCGTGCGGGTATCAATTGAGGAGGTTGCTTCATCCAATATCAGCATCGGCGGCAGATTAATCATGACTCTGGCTATGCATAATAGTTGTTTTTCACCTTGTGAAAGGCTGCCGCCATCTTCACCGATTACTGTTTCGTAGCCTTCCGGAAGCCGTTTGATAAAGCCGTGGGCCCGGCTCGACTTAGCCGCTGCGATGACCTCTTCTTTGGTGGCATCCTTTTTCCCCAGAGTTATATTGTCCCATATCGTTCCGTTACGCAGCCACGTCTCCTGAAGAACCATGCCGTAAGCGGAGCGCAGGGAATGACGTGTCAGCATACGGATATCCCTACCTTCCAGCATGATCCTGCCGCTGTTCACATCATAAAAGCGCATCAGGAGGTTAATAACCGTTGTTTTGCCGCAGCCGGTCGGACCGACGATAGCCACCCGCTGACCGACTCTCACGCATAAGCTAAGATCTTCAATCAGCTTCTGCCCATGCCGGTAGGCAAAATACACGCGCTCCAGCTCCACGTTGCCTACAGCTGCTTTTGCCTGTACAATCTCCGTTCCGTTCGCCGCTTCCCCTTGCACCGTTTCCGTTCTGTCCGCTGCTTCCCCTTGCGCTGTTTTCACCCCGTCGGCTGCTTCCTCTTGCACTGTTTCCATCCCGTCCGCTGCTTCCGGTTCTGCTTCAATCAGCTCCAATACTCTAGAAGCACAGGCAAGGGCATTCTGCAGTTCGGCAATCACTTCGGATATTTCATTAAAAGGTTTGGTATATTGGTTAGCATAGGATAAAAATATTGTCAGCTGTCCTACCGTCAACCCTCCTGACAAAGTATACAAAGCTCCCGCCAAACCGACTCCTGCGTAAACCAGATTATTGACAAAACGTGTTACCGGGTTCGTCAGGGAAGAATAAAATATGGCGCGAAGAGAATGCTTCCCCAACCGTTCGTTTATCTCATCAAACTGTTTTTCTACTTCCTCTTCCTGTCCAAAAGCCTGCACAACTTTTTGGTTCCCTATCATTTCATTTACCAGTGCCGTCTGTTCACCCCGCGCCTCCGACTGAAGCTGAAACATCCCAAATGTCCGCTTGGCAATAAAGTTGGCCGTAAACAAGGATAGCGGTGTCAGGAACACCACTACAGCCGTAACTGCCACATTGACACGAAGCATAAACAATACTGTCCCTGCTATCGTAATGATTCCAGTAAAAGCCTGAGTAAAACCAATCAGCAGCCCGTCCGCGAACTGGTCTACGTCCGTGATAATCCGACTTAAGACATCTCCATGAGAATGACCGTCCAGATAAGAAAACGGCAGCTCAGCTACCTTATCAAAAGCCTGCTTACGGATATCCCGGACCACATGAAATACGATCCGGTTATTTGTCAGGTTTAAGATCCACTGGGTCAGGGCACCGGCTCCCGCCACTCCTGCCATGACCGACAAAAGGGTTAAAAACTCCTTCTTGCTGCCCTCTTGATGAATGATGCCGATCAGGTCAACCGCTCGCCCGATCAGAATCGGCAGATACAGCCCCAGAACCACCGTAAACAAAGCCATAGTAACAGAAACCATAAGCCGAAGCCAGTGTGGCTTAATATAATTCAGAATACTGCGTAAGGTTTTTATTCTTTCCTTATCTTTCATCCGTTCTGCGCTCCTGTCACTCATGCTGCTGCGAAATGCTGCTCCTATGCTACGGTTATGTGCTGCTTTCAAACTGGGTTTCATATATTTCTTTATAGACAGGACAAGCCTTCAGCAGCTCCTGATGCGTGCCCGTTCCGACAATCTTGCCTTCATCCAGTACCAGGATCTTGTCGGTATGCATCACCGAAGAGGCTCTTTGCGATATGATCAGCACCGTGGTATCGCTACAGGCTTCCCTGACTGCCGTCCGTAGTTTAGCTTCCGTCAGATAATCCAATGCCGATGTGCTGTCGTCCATAATTAAGATGTCCGGCCTTCTTACCAATGCTCTGGCAATACTGAGCCTTTGACGCTGGCCGCCGGAATAATTCCGACCCTCCTGCTCGACTTTTGCCTCCATCTGACCTTCTTTACTGCTGACAAACTCCTCAGCCTGCGCAATGCGCAGCGCCTCCCAAAGCTCTTCTTCCGTGGCATTCGCTTTGCCCCAAAGCAGATTATCGCGGATCGTCCCCTTGAATAAGATGGCTTTTTGCATCACGATCCCGATCCTGCTCCGCAGAGAATCAACCGGCATTGTCCTGATATCTTGGTCATTTATCATAATCGCGCCTTTTTCCGCTTCATAGAACCTGGGAAGAAGATGTATCAATGATGATTTTCCCGCTCCGGTTCCACCGATAATGCCTATTGTATCCCCCTTATTCACCGTAAAGTTAATATCAGTCAAAACAGCTTCCCCTGCACCGGGGTAACGGAAAGTTACGTCAATAAACTGGATGTGATATTTTGGTTTATGATATTCTGGTTTATGATATTCCGGTTCATGATATTCTGGCTTATTGTCCTGCTGCCCTTCGTTCCATTCTGTATCCGGCGGCAGCCATCCCCCCCCGGCCAGACTGTCGTTACGAATGGCAAAGACTGCTTCAATACGGCTTCCTGAGGCAAATGACTTGGTAATCGTTATAATCAGATTAGCCAGCTTCACCAGTTCCACCAGAATCTGCGACATATAATTTACCAGGGCAATCACCGCTCCCAGAGTCAGTGTTCCAGCCGCCACTTGGCTTGCCCCGGTACTGAGTAAGATAATAATAGCTATGTTAACAATCACCATGCTAAACGGATTTAAGAGACCGGTAATCCGTCCGGCAGTTAATTGCATCTTCATCAGCTCATCGGCACGTTCCTGAAATAACCGCTTTTCTTCCTCTTCCCGGCGGAAGGCCCTGATCACCCGCACGCCGGTCAGATTCTCTCTGGTAAGCCGCATCACCCGATCCAGACCCGCCTGTATCTTCCGAAATAGCGGAATCCCGGTCAGAATGACGGCAAATACTACCACTGTCAGTACCGGAATCAACACAACAAAAATAAACGCTGCCCTGACATCTACCGTAAAAGCCATCACCATGGCTCCAAAGACAATAAAGGGCGACCGCAAAAAAAGTCGCAGTACATGATTAACCCCGGTCTGCACCTGATTGACATCTCCCGTCATCCTGGTAATTAAAGTTGCGGTTCCCACCTTGTCACTGTCCGCAAACGAGAGCCCCTGAATGTGAGAGAACAATGCCTTCCGAAGCCCGGTAGCAAAACCTACTGCTGCCTTTGCAGCAAAAAACTGCGCCGAAACCGAACAGAGCAGCCCGATCATACCCAGAGCAGCCAGCAACAGGCAGCGGGTAATGATAAAATGCGGGTCATCATTTTTAATGCCCTGATCCACGACAGCGGCCACCACCAGCGGCACCATCAACTCAAAGGAAGCCTCCAGGAGCTTAAACAGCGGCCCCAAAAGGCTTTCCTTCTTATATTCCTTTAAGTAAACCAATAAGCTTTTCATCCGTCCCCTTACGCTACTCTTATCCTAAGGAAACACTGCTTTAATCTACGTTTCCCTGGTTTAACTTATTCCTGGATCAAGGATTCCCTGATTTCCTGAATCATCATCAATACCCCTTCAGAAAGCTCATTAACCTCACTCACCGACTTACTGATCTCGTGTCCGTTTTCCATCGTACTGCGGACACTTCCCTGCGTTTCCTCCGCCGTATGTAACAGTTCCTCAATATGGTTGTGAAGTTCACTGGTTATCTGGTTAATCGCTGCGATTGCCTCCTGGATATCTTTATCATTGGCCTTGGCACTGCCGACCGACTGCCGCGAGTCATCCGACAGCATCCTGATGTTGGAAGCTACGACAGCAAAACCTCTCCCGGCCTCTCCCGCTCTGGCTGCTTCAATGGAAGCATTGAGAGACAACAGGTTGATGCTGGAGGCAATATTCTCCACATCAGTGGTCATCTGATTATAATTGGCCACACTGGTATTGATATTGTTTACCGAAAGAGAGATATTGTTCTTAAGTTCCTCCAGATCCTGCATCCGCCTGGCAATCTGCTCCACGTCCGAATAACTGATATTGCCTGAACTTTCAATATCTCCTGCCTGAACTTTAACATCTTCAATGTTACCTGTCAAGCTATTAAATGCGTCTTCCAGCTGAGCTGTAAGATTCAGCACCTTTTCATTGATATTGGCAATCCGCTGTTTTTCCTCCTGAACCTTATTCATGACAAAGCGGTTACAGTTATCCACAACATTTAAGCCGCAAGCAATCGCAATGGCCATGTCCTTACAGCTCTTAAAGCCACAGGCATGACAGTCATAATTTTTCTCCACCTCGGTCTTTTTGCCCATCTGCACAAATACTTCATTGATTTCCCTGGCCCCGGGCTGCTTTATTTTCTGGCCGGAAGCTTGATACTTTCGTACGAAATCTTCTAACTTTAAGTCTTTATCAAAACCCTGAAATTGAATATCCTGTCCTTTACGGGTCTTACTTTTCTGACGCTCGCTTCTGGTGTATGTTTCCACATCATACATTATCTTACTCATCCAAAAACAGTCATAGTCCTGTCCTACGGCCGGACCGCCGTTACAGCCGAATTCACAATTCAGTACGTCAAATACCTGAGGCAGATTCTCTTTCTTGCTTGCGGCATAATCATCAAAATCAGTATATACTTTATGAGTCCCCTCAGAGTTGATCACCAATAATTTCGGAGCGTGGATCAGCAGATTCTCTCGCAGCCCGCCCGGCCGAGGATAAATAGAACCTTCCAGTCCCTGAGCCTTATCAAATTCAAATTCCGAATAAATCTTGACATCCGGCAGATGAATGCTCTTCGCGATAAAATACTTCCTTAATTCATTCATGGTAACGTTATAATTGATCAGCCCAGTTTCCTGAAACTCATCTTTTTTGGCAATACAAGGGGAAATGGCTGCTATTTTTCCGGTAATCCCCAGATACTTCTGCATATATACAGCAGTGCACAGCATCGGGCTATGTATAGGGGAAAGATCAGGGATCAGGTCCTGCTTATATTTAAGTATATAATTCACGATCGCGGCACAGGGCTGGGTGATAATCTTTGCATTCGGTTTTTGCTGTAGCAGCCGGAGATGCGCCCAAGTACAGATATCCGCTCCGTAGCTGACATCATAGATTCCCTTTACCCCGGCATTCTTAAGCCATTGAAGCACATGCCGCCAGTTACCGTCAAAGGCAATCTTGATGGCCGGCGCAACAATAATTGTGATTTTTTCCCCTGCCTGCAGATCTTTCAGGAACTGCTCGGTGTCGTCCGTATAATAACGGGCACCATGCGCACATGCTTTAATACATGCCCCGCATTTGATGCATCTTTCATCGTTGATGGTAATAATAAGGTTCCCATCTTGATCGTGTTTGGCAATGTTGGCTTCTTTGGCAGGGCATTCCCGTACGCAGGAGTTACATCCTACACATTTCTCAACATCAATCCTTACTGTACTTTCCACAGTTATCCTCCTTATCTCCACTCTCCCGTATTTTTCCATATTACTGACATATTTATATCAAATAATATGGTTTTTCTTACTATAAGTATAATGGCATATCGGTTTTTAGTCAAACAAATTATAAGTTTTCATTAGTAATTCTTTTCCTTTTACCGATAATCATCAGACCTACAGCAGTCCCCAATACTCCGGCAGCCAGCAAAGCTGCTGCCAGCGGCAGCGTCAGTTCTTCTGCTCCTAACAGTGGTCTCATCAAGGGGATGTTGTACATTGCTTCAGGATATTTCATGCTGACGGCGGAAAATAAATTATTCAGCAGATGAATCACCATGCCCACAAAAATGCTCCCGCTTCTCTGAGCTGCCAGAACGATGAAAAAGCCAATCAGAAAAGTCGGTATGATTTTGACAAGGCTCATATGAAATAAAGAAAAAACGACCGCACTGATAAACATGGCTGTTAAAGGTCGCATCTTTTCCCGTAATGTCCCGAAGATAAAGCCGCGGAACAAGAGTTCTTCACCGATTGCCGGCATGAATACCAACAACAGGCACAGGACAATAAAAGGCTGTTCCATCAGGATTTCAAAGTTCTGCTCTAAAATATCCGTGCTTTCCGGCATAAGCCGCGCCAAAACGGAACTTATTACCAGATTTAAAAGCAACTGCCCGATACATAGAACCGCCGCTCCTACTAACTGCCGCACTTTAGGTGCTCTTATGGAAAAGAGGCGCTTCCCGTCATTTTTCAGATACCAGGCGTACAGGACCGGCACAAGCAGGAGGATCGCCTGATTCACCGCTACGGCTCCGGCTCCAAACCTCAACGCTGCCGCATTGCCTATATAAAACAGCGCCAAAAAGATGATGCAGATCAACAAGACGACATCACCAAGTCCAGGCATCTGACCCTTCTTCATCTCGCTGCGACGCGCAAACAGCTTGACTCCCGAGAAACCTTCTCCGAACAAGACTGCCTCGCTGCGGTAAACCTTGGCTAACAGCCACATCATCAGAAAACTATAAACAGCGTTACTGGCCAGCACAATCCCGAACAGGCCATAGTCATATCGCAGTTGAAACAGCTGTTTTACCATCAACGCCGTATTAATAATCGGTATCCCGGCTGTCATCACCGACAGCTCCAGATCGGGAAGCGCACCCAAAAAAGCAACCAGCATGAATACCAGCATAATCGGTGTCGCATAGTTATTGGCCTCTTTAAAACTCTTAGCAAACAAACAGAAAAACAGGCAGACGGCCGTAACAAAAAGTGCAAAAAACAGCATGGCTACGATAGTGACCAGCATCGCCGGCAGAAAAGTGGCCAAATGGATGCCCTCGCCTCCTGTGCCGCCAAGCAACATATTTCCCAAAAAGGCTAGCGCAACACCCATAGAAACAATATTCAACAAAGATGATACGCAGGCTACCATGGCAACCGCCAAAAACTTACTCATAATCATCTCGAAACTGGTGACCGGCAAGGTTATCAAGGTTTCCAGGGTTCCCCGCTCTTTTTCCCCAGCCGTCACATCGATAGCCGGATAGATTGCCGCCAAAAGAATCGTAACTACCATCATAACCGGAATCACGCCACCCATAGCGTTGCCCATGGTTTCTTCCGTAGTAGACAGATCCCGGTTCGCGAAAGAAATCGGCTCCAGTATTTCTTCTCGGTCAAGTCCTTTGCCTTCCACCCGTTCAATCCGCAGTTCATCCAGATAAATTACCAAAGCATCCATTACCATGCTCATCACTTTCAGAGAATCACTCTCTGCCGATAAATAGGTAATCGTAACATCCACATCCTCCGACGACGATAGATAGACATGAACATCCTGATGGTTCAATGCGGTCTCGGCACCTGCTGCTTCGATCACCGGATACTCAAACTGCAGTTCGTTGTTTTTTTCTTCAAGAATATCTTTGATTGCCTGCACATCTTCTGCCATAATGTCTACAAAAGCAATCTTATAGACCTTTTCTGAAGATGTACCCAGCATAGCTGACATAATAAATGACATAAAAAAAATCATCAAGGGATATAAAAATATCGGAATCAAGACCATCATAATCAATGTTTTTCGATCCCTTAGAACATCTATTATCTCTCTTTTTAATAATGCCTTTATTCTCTTTGTATTCATTTCTTTCCTTTCTGATCCGCTTGCCGGCTGCTGTACTATTATTTCAAATTCTCTTGCCATATCAGGCTATACTTATAACATGCCAATAACATGCTATGCTTACAACATCCTATGCTTATAACATGATATGCTTATAGCAGGCCATACTTCATAACTTGCTATACTTCTTACTATGTTACGCCCTCATAACGGCATGAAAAGCTTCCCTTAAATTTGCCGTAGATGTTTTCTCCATAATTTCCCCGGGGCTCCCCTGTGCAATAATTTTTCCTTCAAATATCATAATAATACGGTCGCACAAAAACTGCGCTTCTTCCATATAGTGTGTTGAATATAAAACCGTTTTTCGCTCTTTCTTTTGCTGTTTCATAAAATCAATAATGGCATCCGCACTTAAGATATCCAACCCCAGCGTCGGCTCGTCAAATATGTATATGGACGGCGAATGAATCAGGCACCTTGCGATGGAAGCACGCTGTGTCTGACCGGTGGAAAGGCGTTCAATCCGATTATCGCCAAAACCCTTCATATCCAAGGCCGTAAAAATATTTTCAATCCGCTGTTCACATTTGTCTTTTTCCAAGCCATAGATATCCCCCAGCATATGTAGCATCTCTCTGGTGCTCAGACGATGATACAGCTTGGTATTTTCGGAAAGATAGCCAATCATACGCTTTTTTTCCACAGCATCCACAACCTCCTCCCCGGTTTTGTCAGTTATTATGACTTCACCGGCAGTAGGCTCCATTAAATTGCCTAACATCCTGAGCAGCGTCGTTTTGCCTGCTCCGTTAGGACCCAGTATTCCCATAATTTCTCCCTCTTTTACTTCAAAGGTTACCTGGTCTACCGCAAAAAACTCTTCCCTTAGGCTTTTCTTTTTCCTGTTCCGCCGGTCATCTTCGCCCTCCGGCAGTACCGACCTGACGAAAGCTTTTCTTAATTCTTTTGCCTGAATCACAGTGCTTCCTCCTTAATCATGATATTTCTTTTATCCCAATAAATACTTTTTTGTTTTTCCGTCAGGGACGCGATAAAGCGCCTGTTCAGTATTATAATATCCTCCAGATCCATCAGTATATGATAAAGAATCGCCCGGCCTTCAAATTCTTCCATGGTGAGTGGCAGCGGTTCCTGTCCAAGGAGACCGATGATTTTCTCAAGCTCCTTTAACTGGCCGGCCGGTTCATTATGCTCATAAACATAATCTTTTAAAAATATAATGAAATCAGCGACCACTTCTGCCTGTTGCGGCAGTTTCCTGATTTTAATTATCTCATAGTGAAGATTATGTAATATATTACACTGTCTGCTCCGCATCTCCATATACAGAATATAGTAGCCTGGATGAGAAGCAAACGTATTACCTTTATAGGCATGAGCAAATTCAATAGAAAAAGTCAGATGTTTTTCCAAGGCCACGATGTCCTGCCAGACGTTTTTACTCTTATCTTCATTTCGCAGATATTCCGCCAGCTCCTCCATAATCTTCCTCAGCTGGTCTTCCACATACAAAATATCTTCCATCAGCTTCTTTTTCTGACTCTGATTGCCGTTAATCAGGTTCACGATCACCGCCATCGATGTCCCGATCACCACCAGCATAAACTCATTGCCGATAAACTGAAAACTATGGTCGCTGCTCATCAGAAAATGAGTCCCGATTACCGCATTGGTTGATATCGTACTTTGAATCCCGAATATATGGCTGAGCAGTACCGTGACAAATATAAAGACCCCATAGGCAAACCAGTCATTGCGGATCAACGGATAAGTGGCAAAGGCCAGCACCACCACGGCAAAAAAAGAAAAAAGCCGTTCCGCTGTCACCCTTAACGTATCCCGCTTGGTGCTGACCACCGATAGTAATGTGATAATTCCTGCCGATGTAGCATATTCAAGCCCTAGAAACGAGGCAATGATAATAGCTGCTGAACTGCCGACTGCTATCTTCAGTGACATGATAACCAACTTGATATTTCTTAACCTTTGATGGGACATTGACACCTCTTGCTTTCTGATAGCTAAGAAAACATTGATGCATCCGTATTTCCTTAGCTGCTCCGCAGGATGCGCACGAATTTATTGCGGTAACTGGCACTTCGAGCCACATATCCGGCGCGGGAAACGCTGCAATAGCGTTCCTTAAATCCATTTCTTTATATTCATATTATCGGTTACGCTTTTTGTTGTCAACAACTCTTATATGACAGCTACTGTGAAGCAACTTTTTAATTGAAATATTGCTTTGAAAGAACTATAATAAAATTTGATTACTTTGACAAGTTATTCAGTTTTGGTAAATAGCCGAAACAAATAATAAATACAGAACAAGGAGAAGAAAATGAAACATAAAATATTTATCGACGGCAGCGAAGGCACCACCGGCTTAAAAATTTACGAGCGTTTCCGTTCCAGAGCGGACATCGAGCTTATTGATATTGCGCCGGAACTGCGTAAAGATCCCGCCGAACGCAAAAAAAAGATTAATGAATCCGACATTACTTTTCTATGCCTGCCGGACGATGCCGCCCGTGAATCAGCCGCCATGGCAGAAAACCCAAATGTCCGGATTATCGATGCTTCCACCGCACACCGGACGGCGGAAGGATGGAGTTACGGATTTCCGGAATTATCAAATGATCATTTCGAGGCCATCCGCACCGGCAAAAGAATCGCCGTACCCGGATGCCACGCTACCGGATTTATTGCACTGGCCTATCCTTTGATAAAATCACATATCCTGTCGGCCGATTACCCTTTTACGATCGGATCTGTCAGCGGCTACAGCGGAGCCGGCAAGAAAATGATAGCCGAATATGAAAATGATAGCCGTAAGCCACAATATGATGCCCCCCGCCTGTATGCCCTCGGCCAGCAACATAAGCATTTGCCGGAAATGCAAAAAATACCCGGCCTGAGCAGCCCCCCTATATTTACTCCGATGATTGCCGACTATTATGCGGGGATGATCGTTTCCCTGCCGCTTTACACTAAATACCTGAATGACAAATCTTCCCCCCACAAATTAGAAGAGTTTTTTACCGACTACTATGCCGGACAAAAATTCATTAATATCATGCCTGTTTACGAAGACGGTGTTTCCGATCCTTTTCTGTGCTGCAACGAATGTGCCGGCTGGGATGGACTAAAGATCTTCATTACCGGAAATGAAAACCGTATCGTCCTCTCTGCCCAATTCGATAATCTAGGCAAAGGCGCTTCCGGCGCTGCCATTCAATGCATGAATATTGCCCTTGGCTGTGAAGCAGATACAGGACTTGTTTTATAATAAGGAATCTGCATTTGCACAAAAACAGATGTGAACTCTGGCTAATACCTTTCCCCGACAGAAGCACACATCTGTTTTATTTGGACTATCGTCCCTCCTCATTACTGCTGTTTATAAAAATACGCTCATACGGTTTTATCTATTTGGAAATAGCGCCCAGCTGGAATAGCCGAGACGTGGCTGTTCCGCTTTCGGTATGTCATACACAGAAGGCCTTCTGTTCATAAAACTTCCTACCCGCGCTTCTATTATATTAGGATAATCCGTGTCTATATAAGCCTGAAAAAAATCCGGTTGATCCGAAGCACCGGCCACAATCACGCCACCCGGATCGACCATCAGGCTTTTTCCGCAGAATACACTGTCCTCCGACAGGCTGCCATACAGATTGACGCCGAGGACATACATAGCGTTATATAGTGCCATTCCTTTAATCAGATCCGTCCAGCAGCTGTCCTTGGGACTATGAAAAGCCACCGGAACCGCTAAATACCTGACCCCTTGAAGGGCTAGTGTCCGCGCCAGCTCCGGAAACCGGATATCGTAGCCGACAACTATACCTATTTTACCGAAGTCAGTGTCCCAGGTAAACAAATTTTCTCCATATTCACAATATTTTGCTTCCTTTTCATTGTCAACACAATTCATTCCGTCAAAAAGATGGATTTTATCATAACTGCCTGCCACATTACCGTCCCTGTCAAAAAGCATCGAAGTATTATATAGCTTCCCCGAGCTGATATGTCTGTTTAAAACAGTACCGCCGACAATATAAGTCTGGTATTCATAGGCTTTTAAGCTGAGCGCCTCCGTTACCTCTCTGGGATAACACCCTGCGGATTCCCAATTTGCAAAGGTATAAAAGTGTTCCGGCAGCACTATCATATCAATCTGTTTGTAATAAGCTGCAGCTTCATCAATTAGGGAGAGCGCATTCTTAAGATTCGTTTCCCGATCCCTGCCAGGCATAGTCTGGATGCCCACCATGCTTATCCGTGCTGACATAATTATCTCCTCTTGATTATAACAAATCAACGCTTGAATTTCCACACTGAAAATAAACTTCTATTTATCTTCCTACTTATTATACTATCTTATTTTATTGATAATTTCTACCGTTTTACAAAAATAGACATTTTATGTCCAATATTGTAGGGACTAAAAAACGATTTAACAGATTATTTAATTATTCGCGATATAAAAGTTGATTTTTACTATTGATAATTATTATTATTTGTATCAGCAGTTATTTTGTGATAATATTAAATCATATCGGTATGCCGTTAACCGCATGGCTGTAAGTACAGTTCTTTTAGCTAATTCCGGCAGGGAGGTTTGTCTTGAATATTCATGAATCGGCAGAAAATTATTTAGAGACTATTTTGATTCTTGAAAAACGGCTGGGATCCGTTCGTTCCATTGACATCGTAAATGAATTGGATTTTTCCCGTCCAAGTGTCAGTGTTGCCATGAAAAAACTACGCCAAAGCGGGCATATTGATATGGACGACAGCGGCAATATCCTGCTTACGGAAAGCGGAAGCAGAATAGCTGGTGCAATGTATGAGCGTCATACCCTTCTGACCGGTTTTTTAATTTCCTTAGGTGTAGATGAGAATACTGCCTCAGAAGACGCCTGCCGCATGGAACATGTAATCAGCCAGCAGACCTTTGAAAAGATCTGCGAACATATTAAAAAATCTGATAATTCACTATCGGGGGATTTACGATGGGGAGAAAAAAGTTACCAAAGATAATATTATTTATGGCCGGCCAGACCATTTCTCTTTTTGGTTCTTCCATCGTACAATATGCTATTAACTGGCATATCACGCTGGTTACTCAAAGTGGCCTGATGCTGACAATTGCCACTTTATGCGGATTTTTGCCGCAACTGTTGATATCCTTGTTTGCCGGTGTCTGGGCCGACCGTTATAACCGTAAAACACTGATTATCCTATCCGACAGTATAATCGCTTTTTTCACCCTTATCTTAGCCATCCTATTTTCAATAGGCTACTCTGATATGTGGTTATTATTTGTAATTTCCGCCATACGCTCTCTCGCTACTGGCATTCAGATGCCTGCTGTAAATGCCTATCTTACCGAACTGGTACCGCAGGATAAATTGATATCCGTTAACGGTCTTAATTCCAGTATCAACAATGGCATGCTTCTGCTTTCACCCGCAGCTGCCGGCGGATTATACAGTCTGACCGGAATGGAAATGATTTTCTGGGTGGATGTGGCAACGGCAGCCGTCGCTATTACCCTACTCGTATCTTTGAAAACAGTTCCCAGAGAACGCCTTACTGCTGATTCCCGTAAAAAGATGATTCATGACCTGCTTGAGGGAATCCGCTATTCCCGAACAACACGCTGGCTAAAACAGCTGCTGCTTTTTAATCTTTTCTTTGCACTTATGGTCGGGCCGGTGGTTTTTCTGACACCATTGATGATAAGCCGAAGCTTCGGAACCGAACCTTGGCGGTTAGCCGCTCATGAAATGACCTTCTCTGCCGGCGGGATCATCGGCGGGATCATCATCGGGATTATTGCCAGACGTATCAAGAATCCGACACATATGTTAATCGTATCCAGTGCCTTCTTCGGACTATGTACTTTTATGATGGGACTTTCCCCTAATTTTATGTTTTACCTTGCTGTTATGCTGCCCTTAGGCATCTCAATGCCCTTTTTCAATGCTTCCTGTACCACTCTTATGCAGCTCAATATTAGCCCTGATTTTCTCGGCCGCGCCTTCGGACTGCTGACAATCTCCATGACTTCAGCGATGCCTCTGTCCACTGTTTTTTTCGGTCCGCTCTCGGATTATGTCAGTGTGGAAATCCTTCTGTTAATAACCGGTGCCGCGATGATTGTCATTTCCCTCTCCGTAATACGACTAAAAGATCTACGCTATCCCTCTTAACGTGGCAGGAATTCCTAGACTGGCCAGGTTTTCGACAAGGCTTCTCATTTCAGCCGGCTGGTAAGCATGAAATCCCTTTTGGATCACATTACCGTTTTCCTCATAAGACTGCAGATAATACCTACCTTTTCCGCTAATTCGTTTCCCTATTTCGATAAGATCTACTTCTGTATGCAGCTCTTTTATCACAGTAGTGCGAAACTCGTAGGAAATCGCCGGGGTTTCGGTATTTCCGGCATCTAATATAAGCTGAATACTCTTTTCGATTTTATTATAATCAATATATTGGCAACCGGTCGTAATGGCATATTTATCTGTGCTATTCTTTATGTCCATTGCTATGTAATCCACTAGATTAGCTGACAGAAGCCCTTTAAGGACTTCTGGGTGGTGGCCATTGGTATCCAGTTTGACGGCATAACCCATAGCCTTTATTTGTCGGATGAACTCTTTTAAATCAAGCTGCATTGTAGGTTCTCCGCCGCTGATGCACACACCGGTCAGAATTTTCTTCCTGCTTTCAAGAAATCGCAGAATCTCTTCCTGAGGAATCAGATCAGTCTTTCTGTCTTCCCGGGAAATTACTAAATCACGGTTATGACAAAAGGGGCAACAAAAATCACAGCCTACTGTAAAAATACTGGTGGCAATATGTTCCGGATAATCTAATAACGTTGTTTTATACAGACCAGCAATGTTCATTTCGGTATTAACTTTCTTGGGACAAAAATATGTATGCTATGTGTCGGTAGCTATAGTATAATATACTATAGTATAATACATAGTAAACGACTAATCAATGGTTCCAAAAGGCAGGTTGTGAATGTGGATAATGTGATTCATCAAAAATATATGAGAGAAGCTCTGAAGCAGGCCAAGAAAGCCTACGGCTTAGGTGAAGTGCCAATTGGCTGCGTGATCGTCTTTGAAGGCAGAATAATAGGACGGGGGTATAATAGGCGCAACACCGATAAAAGCACACTTGCTCATGCGGAGCTTACTGCCATAAAGAAAGCCAGCAAGGTAATTGGGGACTGGCGACTGGAGGGCTGCACCTTATATGTTACATTAGAGCCTTGCCAAATGTGCGCCGGTGCCATTGTCCAGGCGCGCATTTCGGAGGTCGTAATGGGCAGTATGAATCCTAAGGCAGGCTGCGGCGGCTCTATCCTCAATATCTTACAAATGCCAGAGTTTAATCATCAGGTACAAATAACAAGAGGCATCATGGAAGATGACTGCTCATTTTTGCTGACCTCTTTCTTTCAGAATCTCCGCAACCGAAACCGTATTAAAAAAGGAATTCCTATCGCTGTCCGAGAAGCCGATGAATGGCCGCCTAGGAGGTAGGCTTTAAACAAATCGCCGGTAACTGTGACGGAAGTAAGGCATTTCTTAGCAGGTGCGCATATCTGTTAAATTGCGTCTTCGCTATCAACTGACTGGCTGCGCGGTCATCGTCAGATTGCCCGGATTTAAAGGCTAAGATGCCAAAAAACGTTATATTAAAAAAAGCCCAAGTCCTAACGAAAAAGTGGTGGCCGCAAGGCTCGGGGGACGGAGGGCTGGACGGTCGGTTTTCTCGGCGGACGCATTAAGTGCCAACGCAGAGGAAACCAATTCAAGTGGAGCACCTCTGGGCGAGACTTGAATGCTCTGGGTTCCTCGGAGTGCTATAAACGCCGCGTCCAGAGAGAAAAGCCGACCGTTCAGCCCTCCGGCCCCCGAGCCCTCCCCCTCCTCTTTTTCACTTAACATTAGGGAGTGAACAGTGAACAGTAACAAACAGCTTACAGCGAAAATACAGGAAAATACAAAAGAAGCAACTCTTGACAATCCCAGCAAAAACCAGTATACTAAAAAAACCGTGGCTGCCCTTTACAGGCGGCGATGAAGTTTGGGTCTTGCGCAATAAGTGTCTGCGAATCGTGTCAGGTTGGGAACAAAGCAGCACTAAACAGAAATTCTTATGTGCCGCAAGGGTGCCTGGCGGAGTCACCTGTAAAGGTAACGCACGGTATTTATATCCTGACTTTTTTTAGATAATAACCATTTTTACCGTTTTCTGCTATTCCTCCCTGACATTCAAATGCTTCAAAGCCAAACATCATGGCAACCATTTTTTCGCGTTCATAGAAGACCCCCGGAACACCCAAATAAAAACTCTCGTTCTCCATTCCCAGAATAATATGTCGGTAATTATAAAACCCATGCAACAAAAAGCTGTTATGGGCCAGATGCTGATACTCCGAGCTCATAATAATAAAATCCTTTGGTTCAATCGAAATATAGAGTCTGTCATCCCCATAAGGATGAACTTGCTTGTAACTTTTTAGCAGCTGCTGCCATTTGTCAGGCATCATCCTGACTTCTTCCAGTCTTCTGCGCACCGTTGCATCATCTTTCTGAGCAAAGTTTTCGCGGTTATTCTTACCTTGGGACTGGTTAAAATCACGCCGGTTTTGTGCATTACCCTGTGCTGAAGAAGAATCCGCGACTTGCATATTTGGCAGCGTTTCCGCAGTATGACCCTCACTTTTCTCATTTCTTTCGCCTGCGGCCATTCTCCCTGTTATGTAAGTCCCACCGGCGAGCCGTAGCCTGAATTCCTCCAAATCTTTATAGTTCAGGCATTTCCCTCCTCTACCTATCTCCTCAACCGGAAAATTTTGCTGAAACTCCCCTTTTCCTTCCTCCATATGGATCATTCCCACAGATACTGAATCTGTATTCGATTCAGCCATGATTTCATAGCGCCCTGCTTCATTGATATCTTTAGTATTCACATGCATGTCCATATAAAACATTGCATCCTTGATCTCTATTTTAAGATAGCCAGCACTTTTAACCTTAACTTCATCCTTCACATAAGACAAATAAATCATACGCTTATCATAAATCACAACCTGCTCCTCCTGTCATTAAAATTATTGCTCACACTATTGTATGCGCGATACATAACCCATATTACCGCCAAATTAGGCAAAAAGCTCCGCCGTCCTGCCATAAATATCAACCTTGCATACAGCATTGACAGGCAGATCGGCGGAACTTGTTCGGTTCCGGCATGTTGTGAATCAAATTATCTTAAATAAACGTCCTTTAGAAAGCCTCTTTTAATAAATCACCTTCAATAAACCACTGATTCCAGGTACTTCATATAACTGACTACCATTAAAGCGATCTTAAATGTCAGCGCATCATCGAACTTCCTGACATCCAGCCCTGTTCGTTTCTCTAGCTTCTCAAGCCGGTACACCAGTGTATTCCGATGCACAAACAGCTGTCTTGATGCTTCCGAAACATTCAGGTCATTTTCAAAGAACTTATTAACTGTAGTCATAATCTCCTCATCAAAATCCACCTGATTGCCTTCCCCCAATATTTCATCTATAAAAATCTTACAGAGACTGGCCGGCAGCTGATATATCAGTCTTCCGATTCCCAATGTATTGTATCCGCTAACGCTTTTCTCAACATAGAAAATCTTCCCCACATCTAATGCCATTGCCGCTTCTTTATACGACTTCGATACATCTTTTAATTCCTGCACAATCGTCCCATAGGCCACCCGCACATTCATCATTGCTTCGGTATTCATCATATCTACAATCGTCCGCGCAATATGCTCGACCGCTTCATATCCGGAACCCGGAGCCAGTGACTTAATCAGAATAACATTTTTCTCGTCTACTGCCGTCGTATAATCCCCCGCATTGGGTGAAAACATCTCCCTTAATAATTCGATGGCAGTACTGTCTCTTTCATTTTTGATCTCTAATAACAGAACTACCCTAGGTACCATCACTTCAATGTGTAGCTTCTTAGCCCGATTATACACATCAACCAACAAAAGATTGTCCATGATCAGATTCTGGAAAAAATTATTGCGGTCAAATCTTTCCTTGTATGCCGTCAATAGATGCTGTATCTGGCTCACAGCAATTCTTCCGATCATATAAGCATCTTCAGATCCGCCTTTTGCGATCAAAATATATACTATTTCCCCTTCATCAATAATTTTCAGCAAATGATTCAGCCCCACCACTTGACTGTCTGCCGGGGATACCGCAAAAGACCGGACCATTTCTTCTTGCAGAGGATCTGTTTCATAAGTAGCGGCAACAATCATTCCGTCCGGATCACATACACACAAATCAACCCTCGTAATTGTTTTCAGTTCTTCAATACTGGCCCTGATTATTTGACTTGAAATCATTTTCACACCGTTCCTTTTATTTAAACCATAACATCAATAAAAGGGATGCCTTAGGCATCCCTTTTATAAAATCTTCTTAGTTGGTAACAATCTGCTCTGTTTCTTTATCAAAGATATGAATCTTTTCAACATCAAATGCAAATCTCACATTATCTCCAGGCCTTGCTGTCGTCCGGGAATCAACCCTAGCTGTAATCGGGAATTCCGCCAGATCAAAGTACAGATAAACTTCAGCACCAAGTAATTCATAAACCTTAATAGTAGATTCAAATACACACTTAGATGTTTCAATAAACATCTCCGAATCATATACATCCTCGGGACGAATACCGAAGGTAACGGTCTTGCCGCTATAACCGCCGTCAATTAACTTCTTTGATTTAGCAGGCGGAAGCGGAATACTTCTGCCAGCCACTTCAATAAAAGCATTTTCACCTTCAATCTTTATTACACCATCCAGGAAATTCATCTGCGGTGATCCCATAAAGCCGGCTACGAAAAGGTTGTTAGGTTTTTCATATAAGTTATGAGGTGTATCAACTTGTTGGATGACACCGTCTTTCATAACAACAATACGGGTACCCAAGGTCATGGCCTCAGTCTGATCATGGGTAACATAGATAATGGTCGTACCCAGTCTTTGATGTAATTTGGCAATTTCAATACGCATCTGGACACGCAGCTTGGCATCTAAGTTAGATAGCGGCTCATCCATAAGGAAGACCTTAGGATTACGTACGATAGCACGGCCCATGGCAACACGCTGTCTCTGACCACCGGACAAGGCCTTCGGCTTACGTTCAAGCAACGGTGTCAGCTCAAGAATCTTAGCGGCTTCTTTGACCATCTTGTCAATCTCGTCTTTCGGAACTTTTCTTAGCTTAAGCCCAAATGCCATATTATCATACACCGACATGTGGGGATATAATGCGTAGTTCTGGAATACCATGGCAATATCTCTGTCCTTAGGTTCCACATCGTTAACCAGCCTGTCACCGATTCTCAACTCACCGCCGGAAATATCTTCCAAGCCGGCAATCATACGAAGAGTGGTAGATTTACCGCAACCTGAAGGTCCTACAAAGATAACAAATTCCTGATCTGCTATTTCAAGACTGAAATCTTTTACTGCAACAAATCCATTAGAATATTCCTTGGTTATGTTCTTTAATGATAAACTTGCCATTTACTAGCCTCCTTAAAATGTGTTTCTAGTTTATTCTGAATCCTAGTATAACGAAATCACTACTATTATGCTATACCAGTATTTCACAAATTTTTTGATGTACATTGTAAAAGTTGCTTATAATATTATAGTTTTTCCCCCGTTAGTAACACATTAACCAATAAATATATACGAACTTATACATTTTGTACAAGGGAGACAGTATTATTTAATAACTACCGGCTCCAATTCATCATGATAAAAAGCAAGCTGGTTCTTGCCACGCTTCTTGGCCATGTAAAGAGCCTGATCCGCGGCTTTATACATTGTTTCAAAGTCTTTGCCGTCCCTAGGGAATATTGCCACCCCGATACTGGCAGTAGCCGAATATTTTACGTATTCGCCGGTTTTGAAATCATGGAAGAACCTTGCCACCTTCTCCGCTTCTTTTTTAATAATCGTTTCTTCTTTTAAGCTCTTAATAAAGATAATAAATTCGTCGCCGCCGGTTCGTCCCACGATATCCGTAACCCGGAACATGGCCGTAATCTGCTGGCCAAGAGAACGAAGCACCTCATCCCCGAAGGCATGCCCCATGGTATCATTGATTTTCTTAAAATTATCAATATCCAAAACAAACAGCATTGACTGCTCGTTGGGACTGGTTTCCATAAATTCCTTGATCTTGCGTTCCGTAGCCAGCTTATTATTTAAGCCTGTCAGCAGATCCGTATCAGCTTTTTCCATCAGTTCCTTAGTGCTCTCTGTATTCCGCATTTTACTAAAGGCGTTAATCAATACCAAGATGATCAAAAATATACAGACAACGATAACCAGCTGGAATAAAGTCCGTCTGGTAAACTCCCATTGTTTCTGTTCCTGTCTGTCAACATATTCCTGATTGATACCGACAGTTACTACCCATTTATTGATACCGACGGGGCTGAATACTAATGTCTTTGCTTCCCCGTTCACCACAGCTTCCATACTGCCTGAAAGTTCATTATTCAGCCGGACATTGATAGTTCGGATATCATCGGTATATTCATGGCCTAAAATATCTACCAGATTGGTTCCTTTTAAAAACTCGCTTTGGAAGTCATCTTGATACAGAAAATTTCCTTCGGAATCGTGGAGTGCATAAAAGTAATTTGACTCAAAATCAAAAACTTCGTTTTTTATGCTCACTTCCATATCACTGATATCATAATACAGTAACAGCATGTTTTCGGAATCTCCCGGTATGCTGACCGCATATACTGCTGCCCTAATACCTGTCAGCTTATCATCTTCCGTATAGAGATATGTACCTTCACCGACATCCATCAGCTTCGTAAAATATTCTTCTCCAGCCAGGTTTACTGTAGTTCCGTCCTGTGTAATTCCAGAACCGTCTACATTACAATACACTGCCATATAGGCGGAAGAATGATTACACAGTTCTGTAAGCAAAGCAAGATCAATTTCCCCCATCCGTCCGATTGCCAGTCCCACAGGCATTGCTGTCTTAACCATAGAAGTCAGATCACGCTGCAGTTCCATAGCGTATTTTTCCGATATTTGAATCATGTCACTTTCTACGGCTGCTGCGGCTGATTCCTCACTTCTTGACGTAAAATTATACAACATGCCGGCAAGGACAGCCACAAGAACAATTGTGGGAAAAAACCACTGACTGATTATTTTCTTTTTTTCTTCCTGCATCTTTTCTCCCTTATCATTTACAAATTCTTATTACTATAAATACTTGCCCCATTGTGCTTTGCTTGATAATTTTCTTCTCCTATTTATTGTTTACTGTGTTCTTCTGAAAGAGCTTCCGTATCCTCCGCCTGCAGAACCCAGTTATCACCTGGATCCTCAGAAGCATCTTCCGGTTCAAATCGCTTAAATATACTGCTGTATAACATCGCACATAAATATGCCGGCGCAGTTATGCCAAGCAGGAATACAAACGGCACCGTTGTAGGAGATATGTATAAAGCCAGTACCGGAATGCAATTAATTATCAGCATAGCTATTGTTTTCGGAAATCCTAAAATGGACATTAGGAAGGAATTCTTAAACGTGCCTCTGATCGTATTATCAAACCTCGAAAGTACCGGAAATACATAGATTATCGCCATTAGCACCAGGATTCCCACAACATATAGTGCTGTCGTAAACCATCCGGCAATCTCGGTTACGGAAACATTGATGATATATAAATCAAGAAAAAATATTAGGATAAATGCCAAAATAACCAGCCAGCAGACGGTTGCCTGTTTAAAATTCTGCTTAAATGACTTGATGAAGGTTCGAAAGATATAACCTTCTTCTTTTCTTACCATTTTCAGCAATACATAATGCATTGCCGTAAGCGATGCCCCTACTGTGATAATCGGAATACAGGCAATCAATGTTATCAGATTTAATATCATCAAATCCGCAACCTTACCCATGAATCCCACAACCGGACTGTCCAGACTAAATAATTTTCCCATTTTACTCATCGCTTTCTTTTCACTTAGCCGACATTGCATTGTCATATTGAATCGATATCTTTCGATAGCCGACAAGGATTTCTTTCGATCTGACTTCACAATATTCTATAATTTCATCGATATTCTCCAAAAAGGCACTGGCCACTTTCAAACTGAGTGTTCCTGATTCGGCCTTCTTTTTAATTACATCGATTATTTTCTGTCGATCCGGTTCCGGCCTCCCTGACCTTGGATTAAGCAGGACACATACCGCTACCGCAAATTGCAGGATCATCTGGGAAACATTCATCTGCTTCTCAGTCAGTTTTCTGGGGTAGCCGCTGCCGTCCGGGCGTTCGTGATGCGTTGCCGCAATGACAACGACATCCGGCTTCATTCGGTTTTGCAGCAGTTTTTCCGTTAAAATACTGTGCTGTTTCAGTTTATCCATTTCTCTTCCGGATAAACCTGAAGGATTTTCAATCCATCCTGCCGGTAAAGCCAGTAAGCCGATATCATGGACATATGCCGCATATCGGAGCGAGGTTAACTGGGCATCCGTAAGCTTCAGTTCAATGCCAAGCTTCTCACATAAAACCAGAACCATGACCGCATCGGTAATCGCCGTCTCACTCTTCAAAGCAAGCGTAAACATCAAAAATTCCATGAGTTTTTCTTTATCTTCGTTTGGCAGAATATAATATTCTATTAGCCTTTCCAGCTCTTCTTTATATTCTCTGGATTTTACTTTTCCAAATAAATCATATTCTTTATCAGCTTTTATAAAAAGTTCATAGGCTTCCTTGGAAAATTTGGTTCCCAGCTGCTTTTGAAAAATATCCATACTGAACTTTTCACCCGCCGCCCCACTGAAAATGTCTATTTTGTCAGCAAGGTTTACATAGGAAGCTAGATCTTTATATATAAATTCCATTTTCCCGAGCTGTGCATAATCGGTGTGATGATGAAGAATTACCTTGGCCATCTCTCCGACTGAACTGAGGCCTCTCATAAACAGAAAACCGTATATTGCATGCGGCTTGTAATCTTTGGTCTCAAATCTAATCATATCATCGATATTTTCCGTTCTATAAGCACCGATATCATGCAATGTCACCAGAAAAGTAATATCCGCCAGTTCATATTCCTCATAGCCGCCCTTGCACTGCAGCATTTTATATACATAATAAGCCACCTTAGAACCGTGATCCATGAGTCGTCTGTCAAATAATTTCAAAGCATCGCGAATTAGCATAAATATATCTTTACTGTGAATATGCTGCATCATTACCCCCTTTAGAACATGATCTCCATGGGTGTGTATCTGATTCCATCAGCACATGTCTCCGGGCCCATGTCATTAAATCCCAACTTATGATAAAAATCCAAGCCATAGGGAGATGCATTGACTGTAACTTTGTTTTCTCCTTCTTCATTCAGCAGGTACTCACACAGATTTTCTACCAAAGCTGTTCCGACTCCCAGTCTATGGTACTTCTCATCCACAAATAAAAGAGAAATATGAGTTCTGTCGCGTAAGGTAATCGTACCGATTATCTGTTTTTCATAAATTGCCACAAGCATCTGATAAGCGCCCATCTCAAACATTCTTTTCAACGTGGGATCGGTAATAAAACTCTCGAAGCTTTTTACTCCTTCCGGAGGATAGTCCGGTGCTTCAAACACTAAAAAAGTTTTCCAAATCAGAGCCATTGCCTTCTCCCACTCATCACGCAACGCAAACCTGATCTGAAATGGAAGCAATTTCTTCATCAAACTCTCCTAAATTCTGCTCTGCTATCTGCCGTCATAAAATTCTTTAATGGCATTATATTTAATGGCATAACATATAGCTTTTATTATTATACTATACTTTTTTCTTTCAGTCTATATCAAAAGTACCGTTTAAGCTTATGTTTTTACTATACATTAAATAAACGAAAAATGAAATAAGAATTAGTTGGTAATTTCATCCTTTAAAACAGATTGGTAAAAAAATTCTTTATTGACTCACCCAGCATCCGGAAAAACTCGGCGACAACATTTTTAATAATGGTGCCAATGGAATCTTTTACCGTATCTGTTACCAGCTCCTGAACGTGATCTACCATGTCGGCGCCATATTCCTGATACATTTCTTCTGCATCATTGATAATTTCTTCGCTGTCAAAACCCATATCCTCCAATTGGTTCATAAGTCCCAGTAAATCTTCAATATACTGATCTTCTATCTCGATTCCAAATTCTTCTTTCCCTTCTTCTATGGCATTTTTAATCTCTTCTTCGGTATCGAGCCCATCTTCAGCTATTTTTTCCTTTAAAAAGGAGAAAGCTTCCTCAATCGTACTCTCATCGGCATCCTCCAATATATTCCCAAGTACATCCTGATACTCCTGGATCAATTCATTGGGATCCAGTTCTCCTGCATAAGATACAATCCCATTACCCATCAGGCAACCGAACAGGACAAGACCCATTGTTATTTTTTTTCTAACGAATTGTTTAATTTTCATGGTCAATAACCTTCTTGACAATCCAGTTGTAAACTTCTTCATAAACCTCAGCTCGGTTCTTTTCATTCAGAATCTCATGACGAGCCTTTTTATAGATAGAAACGGTGATATCTTTTATATCGGCATTTTTCAGGCTCTGTTCCGTTAATCTTACCCCTTTTCCATAATCACCGACCGGATCCTCTCCGCCTGAAAGCAAAAGAACCGGAAGTTCCTTGGGCATGTTCTGAAGATTCTTTTTATTATGAAGCCGGTAAATCAGTTCAAATAACGTCTGAAAACCATTTACCGTAAACAGGAATCCACACAGCGGATCTTCCACATAGGCCTTTACATTGTCTTTATTCGCGCTGATCCAGTCAAACAAGCATTCCGGCTGTTCAATCCTCTTATTATACCCTCCAAAGGCAAGTTTATTAAGCATTTTGGCCTTGTGCTTTCCTCCCAGGAAAAAGGCCTGTATCTTCGCAAGAATCTTAGAAAAAGTCAACAGTGTCTTGCCGGTCATCCCGGTTCCCACGATAACCGCGCCTTCTACACCGGTACCGTAGCGGAACAAATAATTCCGTGCCACAAAGGAACCCATACTGTGTCCCATGATAATATAGGGAATACTGGGATAGTCCTTTTGAATAGTTTTTTTCAGTCGGTGAACATCCCTGATCAAAACGGTAGCTGCATCCTGCTTACAAAAATATCCTTCTATCCCGGTCTCGCCGATGGATTTACCATGCCCCAGATGGTTGTTTCCGGCCACTAAAATCCCCCTCTCTGCCATAAAAACCGCAAATTCGTCGTACCTTTCAATATATTCTGCCATTCCATGAACGAGAATCAGCGCAGCCTGTATTTCTTTTTCCGGAACCCAAATTACGGCATGTATTTTACTGATATTATCCCGGGAATCGTAATATATTTCCTGTTTTGTAATCATCCGAACACACCTCCGCTTTTGTAACTGTCATCACTACAAATTACTGTTCATAGCCTAGTCAGTGCTTCAAATCTCCAATAACCCAGAAATCCACAGGAGCTTCTGGAAATCTTCAGTAACCTCAGCAAATCTCCGCACCGGCAGGCATCTCGCTGTCCGGGGCCATAAGCGCCAGTTTTCCTTCCTTGTCTTCCGCACAAAGCAGCATGCCCTCCGACAGGACTCCTGCAAGGACAGCCGGTTTCAGATTTACCAAAACCATTACCTTTTTACCAACCATTTCCGATGCCGTATAATGCTGCTTAATACCTGACACAATCTGCCTGACCTGACTGCCGATCCGAACCTGCGAGCAAAGCAGTTTCTTCGATTTAGGTACTTCTTCACAGGCAATCACTTCACCGACTAAAAAATGCATCTTTAAAAATTCATCAAAAGTTATCTCGGCTTTTATTTCTATTTCCTCTTGGTTCGCTTGTACTTGATCTGTTTGTACTTGATCTGTTTGTACTTGATCTGTTTGTGCTTGATCTGCTTGTCCTGCCTTTGCCGGTTCTGACACGCTCGTCTTCGCGGTCGGCAAAGCCACCTGTCTTGAGGTAAACATAGCTTCAGCCTTTTGGGTTATTTCCTTTATGTCAAGCCGGGCAAAAAGGATTTCCGGCGTCTCGGTGACCTTATTTCCGCTTTTATAAAGTCCGAAGCGGTCAAGGGATTCAAAATCCCGCAAAGATGCCTTCAGCTGCCCGGCGATTTTTTGTGCCGTATCCGGCATAAAAGGCTCTAGCAACGAAGCACCGATCAGGATGCTCTCGACAAGATTGTATAGCACAACGCTAAGCCGGTCTTGCTTAGCTTCGTCTTTGGCCAGTTTCCAAGGTTCTGTTTCATCGATATATTTATTGCAGCGCTTGAACAGTGAAAATATCTCGCTTAAGGCATCGGCGACCCGCAGGTCGTTCATTTTTTTATCTACTTTGGCTAAAACTCCTGTCACTGTGGCAATGAAATCGGAATCGGTTCCTTCGGTCAGCCCCGTATTGGTCACCACCCCGCCGAAATACTTATTGCTCATGGAAACGGTACGGTTCACCAGATTGCCCAGCGTATTAGCCAGATCGGAATTGATTCTTTCCACCAGCAATTCCCAGGTAATGCTTCCGTCATTTTCAAAAGGCATCTCATGAAGCACGAAATAGCGCACCGCATCAACACCGAAAAAATCCGCCAGGTCGTCGGCATATATCACGTTGCCCCTGGACTTGCTCATCTTCCCTTCGCCCTGCAGCAGCCAAGGATGTCCAAATATCTGCTTTGGCAAGGGCTCGCCCAGCGCCATCAGGAAAATAGGCCAGTAAATCGTATGAAAGCGGACGATATCCTTGCCGATCAGATGCAGGTCGGCCGGCCAGTATTTCCCGTAAAGCGAACCGGAGTTTCCGTCACAGTCATAGCCGATGCCGGTTATGTAATTACTCAAAGCATCCAGCCAGACATAAACCACATGCTTCGGATCAAAATCGACCGGAATCCCCCAGGTAAAGGAGGTTCTGGAAACACACAGATCCTGCAGTCCCGGTAACAGGAAATTATTCATCATCTCGTTCTTACGTGATACCGGTTGGATAAACTCCGGATGGGAATTGATGTGCTCAATCAGACGGTTCGCATATTTGCTCATCTTAAAAAAATAAGCCTCTTCCCTTGCCGGTTTTACCTCCCGGCCACAGTCGGGACATTTACCTTCTTTTAATTGTGACTCCGTCCAAAAAGACTCACAGGGGGTACAATACAGTCCCTCGTAAGAGCCTTTGTAAATATCCCCTTGATCATACAGCTTCCGGAAGATTTTCTGGATCTGTTTCTCATGAGCTTCGTCGGTAGTGCGGATAAACTTATCATAGGAAGTATTCATCAGATCCCAAAGGCCTTTAATCGTACCTGCTACTCCGTCGACATATTCCTTCGGTCTCAGCCCGGCTTCCTGAGCCTTTAGCTCGATTTTCTGGCCATGCTCATCCGTCCCGGTCTGAAAAAACACTTCATAGCCCTGTTTTCTTTTATATCTGGCGATACTGTCGGCAAGGACAATCTCATAACTGTTCCCGATATGCGGCTTGCCGGAAGTATAGGCTATTGCCGTTGTAATGTAATACTTACCTTTATTCATGCTGACTCCTTCGCCCTGTTTAACTTATTAAAACAATGCTAACACTACCGATATTTTTTGTCAATAAATCATTGGATATCAAAAAAGACTTTTATAAGCATTTTTGCGCAAAATAAGTCATATTTTACACACTTTAAGTTTTCAGTGGTATTTTTTGATATTATATGTGTTGGGTCAGTATAAAAATCGAGGTTACTGTACGCAAGCAGTATTTATCAATGCCAGCGGCTGTTGTAAATGCATGCCGAGCGACAGCGGATTGGGCTCCCCCGTAAGCCTTCCGTACGCAGAAGCTGCGCCGGGCATGCATTTTACAACAGCCGCTGACATTTTTACAATTCCATTATCCTTCTGGTTTCTTTCAGTTCCTGTGGAACCTCCGATCCGCCGCCACGGAATTTTTGAAAAACACCATCCATGTGACGCGATTTCTGTTTTAGGCGTATTTCATATTTGTCCAGGACATCTGTATATAACGGGTTGGTCCGTAGCTTCTCTCTGACGGCCGCAGTAAAGGGGCAATAGGTAAAGAAAATCGACCTTAGCGTTTTGTTCAATCGTGGCGCACCGTTACTTTCATACATAATCCACGTAATATAATCGTGGACAAACATTTCTTTGGTATTATTCTTATATCGTATCAGGTCATTCTTGATCTTTTCTTTCGCTTCAACGGATAATTCGGTATTTTTCTTAAAGGAAGCCAGATAATCGGAATATTCGCTGGTCAGCGACCGCTCCGTCACATCGTTCCATCTTGCTCCTTGTATCCGCTTACACATTTCCCAGCGGAACTCTCCTGTCATTTTAGTCAGAATAACCGGCATATCCTCAACCTGTAACAAGGAACACATAAACCGCGCCGGCGTACTGCGCCGTTTGCCTTCGATTTCCTGCCACATAATTCCCCGGCTTCCAATATTGGGCAGCAATATCATGTCTGGCAGAATTTCCGTGTTAATATATTCCCGGCCGATCCCCTTTTCCGGCATCGAAAATATGGACTCCCGGCAGAATGCTCCAAAATCTCTTTCTCGGATATGCTGCAAGGCCTGTTTCACCATGTCTGCAGATACCAGCAACTTGTCCGGAGATTTCAGGACATTGTGTTCGGAAAAAACCGGGCAGAAAGTTGAAATACGTCCGAAAGTAACTCGGTTAACCGTAGGAAAGACATTTTCCAGTTCATACTCTACTTTCCGTAACGTGTCCGATAGCATGGCGGTCGCCTCGGCTTGGCTGATTTTATTGCCTCGCTTCAATTCGTGGACATAATCCTGATAATCCCTGTCAAATTCGTTGCGGCAAGGCTCCTTTTTCCCCTCATAGATTGCTTTCAGCCATTCATATGCCGAATATATCCCGTTTTTCGGATCGGTAGGAAGGTGACGGGAAATATCATGCAAAATGACGGCATTTTCCATTCCCGCCAGTTCTTCATCGACATAACCGAACAGGAAAAACATTCTGACTATATCTGGTATCTCTTTTCCCATAAAGCTGAGCTGCAGCGCCTTGGCATAGATCCGATAGAAGAGTTTGGAAAGGGCTAAGCGCTGTTTCCGGTCTTCGTCCTCTACAGAATTTTTATTTACAGTCTGTTTATAAAGGCTGAGCAGTTTCTGGAAGGCATCGGCATCTTCCGGAGGACAATCCGCATAGTTGAGGATCACGCTGACCGAATCGTGTAAATCGGCCGCTTTCTGGCTTATTGTAGCAGTTTCTTCTTTCAAAGGAGGCTTAACCTGTTCCGCTTCCTGAAGTTTATCCTGATATTCTTTTACCCGTCTTATAAAATAATCCTTTTCCTCGAATCCATATCCTCTTAATAAATTGATCATTTCTTCGATAAATGCTGGATCCGGTTTTTCTTGGCCGGAAAGATGAAAGGAATGGAAATAAAACGCTGAGAAGATTTCAAACAAATCCATCCTCTGTTCATTCATAAAAAACGCCAGCAATTGATCCCGATATTCGGCCACAATCTTGTTGACAGCCAGAATATTGCCGATATCCCGGCTGATATTCACCATCAGTCCGCAGAAAAATTCCGTTTCCGGACGGGAAGCTTCGCCGCTATCGCCGATCATCCCATATATGCCTTGGTAGAACCCTCCTAACCAAGGCTCAATATCTTCCGCAATCATCAGCGGAACGATTTCCTCCTGCCCCGGCAGCGTTCTTGGCGAAATGCGGAACTGGGTGCAGAATTTTTCGTAACGCTGGTAATGCCTTATAAGAAAACGATAAAGATACATACTGTCCGCTTTTAGTTTTTTATAATGACCGGCGATATCCTGAAATTGCCTGAACACGGAGGAAGCAAAATAGCCGGACACTTCCGGGTGCCGTTTCAGTATCGTCATCAAACCGTCGTCCTGAAACGGATAAAGGGCAACTGTAACCTTTTCCGCCGCTATATATGTCATGGCACTGGTTCGGGAATAAACCTCGCTTAAGCCCGCTACATCACCTATTTTCAGCAGCAGCTCACCGCCCTGATAGTCTGCTCTCACCTTACCTTCTGCGATCAGCATCAGCCCCGGCAACGTCTGCCCCGTTTCGCTTAATAATGCCCCCGGTAAGTATTCTCTTTTTTCCATCTGCTTTTTCTCCTGCTGCTAAATAATCTCTTCCGATATTTTATACCGTATCCGCTTCCCAGATCAATGCACACTTTACTGCCTTCTGCCATCCTTTAAGCAGTGTATCCCGCCTTGCTGCCGTGATTTCTGCGTGGAAAGTCCGGTCCAGCGTCCAGTTAGTACTGATTTCCTCTTTATCCTTATAGAACCCGGTCGCCAGTCCAGCCAGATAGGCGGCCCCCAAAGCTGTTGTTTCAATGCATTCCGGGCGAATGACTTTCGTATTCAGGATATCGGCTTGGAACTGCATCAGAAAATCATTGGCACTGGCACCGCCGTCCACTTTACATTCCGTCAGCCGGATACCGGCATCTTCCTCCATCGCCCGCAGCACGTCAGCCGTCTGGTAAGCGATCGACTCCAAGGCCGCTCTGATAAAATGCTCTTTCGTACAGCCTCTGGTAAGGCCTAATACGGTTCCTCGGGCGTAAGGCTCCCAATAGGGGGCGCCTAAGCCGGCAAAGGCCGGCACAATATAAACCCCGCCGCTATCCTCCACCCGATTAGCATATTCTTCTGACTGCGGCGCGTTCGAAATCATCCGCATCCCGTCCCGCAGCCATTGTATGACGGCTCCGGCAACAAAAACGCTGCCTTCCAAGGCATATTCCACGTCTCCCAGACCGGCAGCTATCGTAGTCAGCAGGCCGTGGCCGGATGTCACGGCATTTTTTCCGGTATTCATCAGTAAGAAACAGCCGGTGCCATATGTATTTTTCACCTGGCCTTTGGTAAAGCAGCACTGTCCGAACAGTGCCGCCTGCTGGTCTCCGGCGATACCGGCAATCGGGATCTCGCCTCCTAAGACGGTAGCATCGGTATTACCGTATAAAAACCCGGAAGGCTTTACCTCCGGCAACATGATTTCAGGTATTTGCAGGATTTCAAGCAGCTTTTTATCCCAGCAAAGATTATGGATGTCATAGAGCATGGTCCGGGAGGCATTGGTATAATCAGTGATGTGCAGCCTTCCGGCAGTGAGTTTCCATACCAGCCAGGTGTCCACTGTTCCAAACAGCAGCCGGCCGGATTCGGCTTTTTCCCGTACGCCTGGGATGTTGTCAAGGATCCACGCGAGCTTGGTGCCACTGAAATAGGCATCGGGAATCAGTCCGGTCCGTTCCCTGATCCATTGTCCGAATCCTGCTGCCTTCAGTTCTTCCACCTTCTGGGCAGTTCTCCGGCATTGCCATACAATTGCGTTGCCGACCGGTTCTCCGGTAATTTTATCCCAGACGATGGTGGTTTCGCGTTGATTGGTAATGCCGATGGCATTGATGTCTTCGGATTTTAAGCCGATTTGTGCCATGGCTTCCGTCGCTACCGCTAACTGCGAGGACCAGATTTCCATCGGATCATGTTCTACCCAGCCGGGACGAGGATAAATCTGAGAGAATTCTTTTTGCGCCATGGTTTTTATTTCACCTGACTTGTCAAAAATAATGCAGCGTGAGCTTGTTGTGCCCTGGTCTAGTGCCATGATGTATTGTGTCATGATATGACCCGCCTTTCTTCCTTACTTGGTCTTCCTTACTTGATCTCCGATATGCTAGTTGTACGTTCTGTAATTCCTTGTGCGAATAACGCACTACTAGCAGCCATATCGGCAGTTGCTATGATGTCTATTCCGGTATTGGCAACGTTGGCAATCAGGATGTCACCGGCGGTAACCGGTGCTGCTGCCTCTGTTTGACAGATTTCGCTGATACAAGCGGATATCTTCTTTTTCGGGATGTCTGCGGCTGTTTTGACGGAAACGACCGGGCCGGTACCGCCTTTTACTCTGATCAGGGAGGTTACGATGCGGGTGGGGGCGGTTATCTCTTTTTTGGCGTATTCTTCGCCTACCGGACAGGAGTTGCCGGTGACGGCAAGGTTTCCGTCGGCTTCCTTGGCAACTGTGAGCAGGCAGCCTTTGGGACAGCCGATACAGACAAACTGGCTGGAAAAATCCCTGTCCTTGGGAGGAGTGTAGCGGTTTTTAGGAGGGATATTGGGGCGGATGGGTATTCCCCAGTCGTTTTTGTCCTGAATGTTTGCCAAAGCTGATGCTTTGATGAAATCAGCGGCTGCTTTGCCGGCTTTGACGGCTTCTGCGGAGACGTTGTCCACAAGATCGTGGACATGGAGGACATTACCGCAGGCAAAAATGCCCGGTACAGTAGTTTCGAGATTTTTATTTACTATCGGGCCCTGTGTCATTTCGTCCATGTCTGTACCTGCGCTGCGGCTTAGCTCATTTTCCGGAATCAGGCCGCATGACAGGAGCAAGGTATCGCAGGCTACATATTCTTCTGTGCCGGGAAGCGGTTTTCCGGCTTCGTCTACTTTGGCGGTTACGACTCCCCGCACCCGGTCTTTGCCGTCGATGTCGATCACCGTATGGCTCAGTTTTAGGGGTATGTCAAAATCTTCCAGGCATTGGACGATGTTTCTTGTTAATCCGCCGGAATAGGGCATGATCTCAACGACCATTTTTACATCTGCACCTTGCAGTTTCATGCGGCGCGCCATGATCAGACCAATATCTCCCGATCCTAACACCACTACTTGGCGGCCCGGCATAAAGCCTTCGATATTGACATAGTGCTGGGCGCAGCCCGCAGTAAATATTCCGGCCGGGCGAAAACCGGGAATATTCAGGGCTCCTCTTGCCCGCTCCCGGCATCCCATAGCTAAGATCACTGCTTTTGCTGATATCATTGAGCGGTCTTCCGGTGCCAGTTCCGGTGCCAGTTCCGGAGACATTACAGTAATTGTCAGGGGATTGCCGGCCTGGATACCGGTTACCATAGACCGCAGCAAATAAGGAATTTTCCTTTCTTTTACCATCTTAATGTAACGTAAGGCATATTCGGGGCCGGTCAGTTCTTCTTTAAATGTATGAAGGCCGAAACCGTTGTGGATACACTGGTTTAGGATGCCGCCCAGCTCTTTATCCCTTTCAATAATCAGTATATCCCTGATCCCGTGGTCAAAAGCCACCACTGCTGCTGCTAAACCGGCGGGGCCGCCGCCGATAATTATTAAGTCGGTTTTTTTCATCTTTCCGCTCCCATGCATACGCTAACCTCAATTATTAGGGAAACGCTGATGCATCAGTGTTTCCTTGGACAGGATTTCCGAACCCTTGCCGGCTTTGGTTATTTCCCATTTTTCCTGTCCCAGTTCCTGAGCCAGGATTTCTACTACTTTGGAAGTGCAGAAGCCTGACTGGCATCTGCCGAAGCCGGCCCTGGTCCGCCGCTTCACCCCGTCTAAACTGACAGCGCCGGGAGTCCGGCGGATTGCCTCGATGATAGCTTCTTTTGTCACTGTTTCGCAGCGGCAGATGACTTCACCGGTGCCGGGACGGATGCCTTTTCTTACTTTTATGAAATCGCTCTTGGGTTTTGAGGGATAGATGGCCTGCAGCAGTTCTGCCACATATTCCCCGATTGCCGGCGCACTGCTTAAGCCGGGCGAATCAATGCCGGCGACATCGATAAAACCGCAGGCATCCGGTATTTCTCCGATGATAAAATCACCTTGGCCGCTGTTAGCCCGTAAGCCGGCAAAAGAAGTGATTATTTCCCGTTCCGGAATATTTTCAAGGCTTTTTGCGGCCTTTTCTAATACGGTGTTTAAGCCGGAGGCTGTGGTGTTCACCCCCTCTTTATCAGGGATGTCTTCTGCTGTGGGACCTATCATCAGGTTACCGTGTACTGTGGGCGTAACCAGTACCCCCTTGCCATATGCTGTCGGCAATTGAAAGATGGTGCGTGAGACCGTGTTTCCCACATTTTTGTCAAACAGCAGGTATTCCCCTTTTCTGGGGGTTATCTTCATTTTCTTTGCACTTACCATATTATGAATTGTATCGGCATAGATACCAGCAGCATTGACCACGATTCTTGAAGTGAAGTTTTTATCAGGGCAAGTTAAATGATAATAGCCGTCTTCCTTTTGAATCTGGATAACTTCGGTATCCCGAAAAAATTCTACGCCGTTGGCTGCGGCATTTTCCGCCATTGCTACTGTCAGTCCGAAGGGGCAGACAATGGCACCGCTGGGAGCATATAGGGCGGACACTACCGCTTTGCTAACGGCCGGCTCCATGTCCCGCACTTCTTGTCCGGTCAATATCTCAAGGCCCGCGACACCGTTTTGCTCCCCCTTTTGCCGGAGCTTGTTCAGTACCGGTTGGGCTTCTTTCTCAAAGCAAAGAACCAAGGAACCATTATTCCGGTATGGGAAATCAAGCTCTTCTGCCAGTTCTTTCATTAAGAGACTGCCGCGGATATTTAGCCGGGCTTTTAACGTACCCGTTTTGGCATCGTATCCGGCATGGACAATGCCACTGTTGGCTTTGGATGCGCCTTCGCCGATATCGGAAGCCTTTTCTGCCACCGCTATTTTTAGCTGTCTTTTAGATAATTCCCGTGCGATACAGCAGCCGACCACGCCGCCGCCGATAATCACCACATCATACATGCCGACTCCCATCTTAAAAAGCCAAACAAATTTTGTCTGACTTTTTTACTTAGAAATTATTTGTTTTGTTTCGTATTGTTTTGTTTCTTATCGTTATTTTCTTCTTTATATTCTTCTTTATTCTCTTCTATTTTTTCCTCTTTATATTCTTTATATCCTTTAATATCTTCATATTCATCAAAAATTATTTGAAATAAATTAATATTCCGGGAAATATCTCCGTTAAAGACCGCAGTGCCGGCTACGATCACATTGGCGCCTGCTTCCAATACCGTTTTGACATTGTCATGATACAAGCCGCCGTCCACTTCGATATCCTTCCATAGGCCTTTGCTGTCAAGGTAATTCCTGATCTGTCTCACCCGCTCCAAGGACTGGCTGATGAATTGCTGCCCGCCGAAGCCGGGATTCACGCACATTACCAAAATCATATCGGCGGCTTCCAGATACGGAAGCACTGCTTCTACAGAAGTTTCCGGTTTGATGGAAATACCGGCTTTGATGCCCATGGAGCGGATCCGGGTAAGCAGTTTATGGGGATCGGCAGCGGCTTCCAGATGAAAAGTGATAATATCTGCGCCGCATTCTTTAAATTCTTCTATATACCGCTCCGGTTCATTTATCATTAGGTGTACGTCCAGCACTTGATCCGTCACCTTCCTGACGGAAGAAATAACCGGCATTCCAAATGAAATAGAAGGTACAAAAGCCCCGTCCATGACATCCAGATGAATGTATGGAGCGCCTGCTTCGTCCGTTTCCTTGATCTGTTGTCCCAGTATCGCAAAATCTGCTGCCAGAATGGAAGGTGCTAGCTTGATCATCTATAAAACTCTCCGCTAATTACTAATAAATGCCTTTACTTGTTCATAGATCCCTTTGCCGTCCAAGCGATATTTCGCCACAAGAGCCGGAGCCGGACCGGACTCGCCGAAGACGTCTCTCATTCCGATCTTATATACGGGGGCAATCGCTTCTTCGCTTAGGGCATCGCATACCGCGCTTCCCAGTCCGCCGATGATGGAGTGTTCTTCTGCGGTAACCACTTTTCCGGTCTTCCGGGCACTTGACTTGATCAGTTCTTCATCCAAGGGCTTGATGGTGCAGACATTGATCACTTCTGCCTTGATCCCTTCTTGCGCAAGCATATCGGCTGCTTCCAGGGCAGCGCCCACACAGATTCCGGTGGCAGCTATGGTCACAGCAGTTCCTTCCTGCAGGATCTCGGCTTTGCCGATCTGGAAATGATAGTCTTCCCGGTCATTGATTATCGGGCAGGCGGCACGGCCAAACCGCAGATAAACCGGGCCGTCATAAGCCGCCGCCGCATGGACGGCCGCTCGGGCTTCGATGTCATCGGCCGGGCACATGACCACCATCCCCGGTATGGTCCGCATCAGGGCAAGGTCTTCATTGCATTGATGGCTGGCCCCGTCCTCGCCTACGGTGATTCCCGCATGAGTGGCTCCGATTTTGACGTTCAGGTGCGGATAACCGATGGAATTCCTGATCTGTTCATAGTTCCTGCCCGCTGCGAACATGGCAAAAGAACTGATAAAGGGGATTTTCCCGCAGGTTGCCAGACCGGCCGCGATGCCGGTCATGTTGCATTCCGCGATGCCGCAGTTGATATGACGGTCAGGATAGGCTTTTTTAAAGATTCCTGTCTTGGTGGCACCGGCCAGGTCGGCATCCAAAACCACTAGATTGGGGTATTGGGCACCCAGTTCTACCAGTGCTTTTCCGTAACTTTCCCTTGTTGCTATTTTAATGGCCTCACTCATCCGATTTCTTCCTCCTGGCTTAACTCCGTATCTATTTTCAGAAGATCTTCCATGGCTAAGGCAAATTGCTCGTCATTGGGAGCTACTCCGTGCCAGGCCGCTTGACCTTCCATAAAACTCACGCCTTTGCCCTTCATGCTACGGGCAATAATCGCGGTAGGTCTGCCTTTCGTCGCTCTGGCTTCTTGGAAAGCAGCGCGGAGGGCATCATAGTCATGGGCATCAATGGTAATGACACGAAAATTAAAAGCTTCAAACTTTTTGTCAAGCGGATAAGGGGTGCATACCTCATCTACGGCTCCGTCGATCTGCAAGCCGTTATTGTCCACGATAACCGTCAGGTTGTCCAGCTTACGATGACCGGCAAACATGGCCGCTTCCCAGACTTGGCCTTCCTGCGTCTCTCCGTCTCCTAGTAGGGTGTATACCCGGTAATCCTTCCCGTCAAGCTTGCCGGCCAGCGCCATTCCGACAGCCGCGGATATCCCTTGTCCCAAGGAACCGCTGGACATGTCTACGCCGGGAACGTGCTGCATGCAAGGATGCCCTTGCAGGTAAGAACCCAGCTGGCGCAGGGTAGTCAGGTCCGCCACCGGGAAAAATCCTCTGTGAGCCAGCGCGGAATAGAGGCCGGGGGCGGTATGACCCTTGGACAGCACGAAGCGGTCCCGTTCTTCCCATCGCGGATTCTGGGGATCGATGTTCATTTCTTCAAAGTACAGGTAAGTATAGATATCTGCCGCCGACAGCGAGCCGCCGGGATGACCCGCTTTGGCACTGTGTATTGCCGTTATGATACCCTTGCGGACTTTATTGGCTGTTTTTTTTAGATCTGAATTCGTCATGTGCGTTTTGATTCTGCCTTTCTGAGTTTTGTAAAAGTTTGGTAAGGATTGCCGACTGGTAACACTAAAGATACTTTATCATAACTTGTCTTTTTCGTCTATAGGGTAGGATGCAGTCAATATTACTTGGCAGTAGGCAGTGTTACTTGCTAGTAGTCAGTATTAGTTGTAGGCAGTATTCAGTATTACTTGATCAACTTGTGGCAATGTTATTTATCTGGCAAAAATACCATCGCAATAGCTGCCTCTATATCTATTATTTCACCCTTAATTTTGCCCGCTTTTATCTTCATGTTTCTCCCACGCAGAAGACCTTCATATTGGTAAATTAAATAGCCAGTTCTCATGTTATGATATAATGATGTTAAAACATCAAGTGGACTGATAAACATGACAGTTCCCCCAAGTTCTTAACGATACAATTTCGTTTTTCCTCGTCCCAATCCCACTCACCGTCACCAAAAAACATACATTATGCCCATATACAGCAGCAAGACCAATCAGAGATTCTTTGATTTCCTGATATGGTTTTTCTTAGATTTCCAACATTTTTTGCTCTAATAAATAGGTAATCCTCGCCGCATCTAAACCTTCCCATCCCAGTGCCTCCCGATACCATTTATTCAACTTTTCGTGATTGTCATATAAATATCGATATGTCTCCGGTTTTGGTATCTCATCTGTTGTAGGAATACTCATCTTTTCCATCTGATCAAATCCTTAGCATTAAAAATCCCTATATTGAAACAACTCATAACTATGGCGATTTTTAAAATCTTGTGGCCGAACATATACTTCCCGTGCCAATATATATATTCCGGCAATCCACATATAATCATTTTCAAGATAGGCCTGCTTCAGATATTTTTCAATATAAGGAATGAGCTTACTCCTTCTTATGAGTTTCAGTGCTTCCACAGCCGACGAAAAAACCGGCCAGTTGGCATCTTGAAGAAATTCAAATAAAATGGGTAAGCCTCTCATCTTTTGAGGATATTTCATGGCATTTATTATCTTAATTACATTTATCCAGCAGAATTTTGAGTAGAACTTAGAAAAATCAAAATAATCTTGGAGATCAATATTTTCTGCTGAAAATTCTTCTGCCAGCTCGTTTATTATAGCTAAATCTATATCATCGTTTTTGTAAATATTATACTGCTCCATAGCCAGTAATTCATCGATCATAAGGTGATCCTCAACTTTTAGACTCTTCTTCATCCACCTTCTCTTTCAATTTCCAAAAACTAAAATCCCGACTCATACTTGTATTCTCTCTTGAAAGTTATTAGTGGTAATGATATCTTTGATTGTATCCAATTCATATTTGAATTCACCTTTCATCACAAATATTTATTTTCCGCAATTCATATTTCTGTTCTCCTATGTTAATATCAAATATTGTATCTTTACCAATATTAATAATCGTAATATTGCTTAAATAATTATTTTCAAGCAAATATCTAATAAAATGTAACTTGTCCATTACTCTAAAACTTATCCAATAGCAGGTGCTCTTGAAATAGGGAATAACTATTTGTTCACCGTCATCCAGTTCTAGTAAATCAATTAAATCTTGTAATTCTAAGTTTCCGATGTCACATTCTTGATTAATCGGAAAGCTTATTTTATATATTTCTTTGATTTTTTGTTCATATTTCAGGATTGGACTGACTATTTCTATATCTGTAGCTGCCTTCACGCAATTTGCCAGTTTCGTTATTCTTGCTTTCTCCTTGTTAGCTAATAATTCCTTTTTTCTATTTTCCCTGCCGATATCTACTATGATGATCACATCCTTTTCATTGCTTTCCCCGCATCGGTCAACTCCTTACCATGCAAAGATCTCATGTAACTGTTTTTATTACTCATCATTTCTCATCTATCTTACTATAAAGCTCTGCTTTGTTTATTATTTTTGTTTATTTTCTTAGTTTATTCTTTCGTTTATTCTCTTATTCCAATGGTCTTCTCATAAGATTACCTGTTATCATGAGAAACTTTCCATTCGTTAAAAGCATAGATAAAATCATTCAATATATCACTAACTGGTATTTTGGCAATGCTATAGTTGGATTTTTCCTTTAATAATTAATTCAAAAAAATCATTTATACTACTTGCAATTTCTTCTACCTCTTCAAATTCAGGTTCAACCCCTTGTACAATTGATCCTATATTATTAGCTAAATCAATAGCATAAAATGAATATGCTCCATCCACAGACATAAATATGGGAAAATGCTTGTCCCACCATGAGATTATTTCTGATTCCCATATATTATCATTCGTGGCTGCTTCAAGGCTTAATAATTCAAACTCGTTCCACCTGAATGCAATATCAGAATTATCATTATATTCATCCTCACATAAAAACCAAGATTTTTCACTAGGTGCTATGCAATGTTTTACATTATATAAAAAATCTTTATATCCTTGGGGAATATCTTTATATCTTGTTGTAATACTATTATTCAAACCTAAACCGGGATTTTCTTTTAATGATATGTCCCAGTTATTAATCTTAGTCCAATTTATAAAATCATTATATTTTTTGTTCATAACACCTCCAATATTTGTTTTACATAATATCTATAACGACTATGATCAGTTTTTAGTTTTAACCCTATTTATAACACGCCTTTGTAATCCTGTCACCTGGCTATGTGTCGAATTCTTAACCTTAACGGTTTCATTTGTTGTCGTTAAAACTTGACCTTCCGGTCCTCCTAGTGCTAATCCATGAGGATGATGTCCTCCACTTTCTCCAGGTTTACTTCTTATTTGTCTTACTTCTTCTGGAGTTCAATAGTATACATCTGTATTATTGGGATCAATCCCCACCATTCTGGTTTATCATTATACCATTGCCTAGTTTCATCCAGCAAATCAGGATCATCGGCAATCCATTCATTTAGTTTTTTGTATTATTTTTTGAAGCCTCAGGTACATTGCTAAGTGTTTTTTCCGTATCTTGCTGGCTATTTGGTGGGCATGGATCTCCATTATGCCCGCTCCAATCATAATACGTAATCGGGTTGTTGCTACAGTACGCATATAGGTTCAGCCCGTCGCCACGGTATGTATCCTCCGTCAACATCCGCGCTATCGCAGGGTTATAGTACCTTGCCCTAAGATAATACTGACCCATCTCCTGGTCATATTGCTGGCCAGTATAAAGAATCCGGTTTCCAACAGCTTCCCGGCTCTCTAACAGGTTCCCGAACGCGTCATACAGGTAACTGTTCTCGTATTCGCCGTCCATCCCGGTGATGTACGCGGTGCTGCCCTGTTCATCCTGATGGTAGGCATGGTAGGCCTGATCGCTTAAGGTCTGGGCAAAAGACAGGCTATGGCCGATCCCTGCCAGATGGCGCTGAACCGGGGTTTCTTCCTCGTCGTTCTCCTCAAGGATTTCCCCATTGTAGTATAGGAAGCTGGACCATCAACACTCATTTTTCTATATAAATGCTTAGAATCATTGTCACTCTTAACTTGTTGAGTATCTCCTGGCTTCTTCTGACCAGTACCATTGCAATTCGCTGCGTGCCCGCTCCAGTCATAATAAGTAACCGGGTTGTTACTGCAGTACGCATACAGGTTCAGCCCGTCACCACGGTAAGTATCTTCCGATAACATGCGTGAAGTCACAGGGTTATAATACCTGGCACGAAGATAGTATTGGCCTGTCTCCTGATCATACTGCTGGCCGGTATAAAAAATCCGGTTCCCAATCGCTTCCCGGCTCTCTAACAGGTTGCCGAACGCATCATACAGGTAGCTGTTCTCGGCCTTCCCGTCCATCCCGGTGATGTATGAAGTGCTCCCCTGATCATCTTGATGATAGGCATGGTAGGCCTGATCGCTTAAGGTCTGGGCAAAGGATAGGTTTTGGCCAATCCCAGCCAAATGACGACGCACCGGGTTCCCTTCCCCGTCGCTCTCCGCAAGGATCTCGCCGTTATAGTACAGGAAGCTGGATGGTGTCCCGTCCATGGTAAGGCCGTTCCGGTATCCTTCCCCGTCATAGCGGTTCTCCTGTTCTCTTCCTTTTGCGGTCCTGACTAAGGTCTGGCGATCCAGCAGGTCATAGCGGTATTCCCTTGATTCCCCGGTGCTTTTTTCCGACAGGAGGTTGCCGTTTAAGTCATAGGCGTATCGGGTTATTTCTGCTAGGGAGCGCCGCTCGGTCAGCTGGTTTTTCTCATTGTAGCATTATGTCTCCTGTAAGTCAACTAAGCCGTTGCGGATGGTCTATTCTCCTCTATTCTCCTTTTTCAAATGTATTTATAGGCATTGTTAACTCTAATACATTCCGAATTCTTATGAACTCTAGAATTTCATCCAGATTGCTTAGCAAGCCATTTTTATTTAGAACCAATTCTTTAGAAATTCCTTTTTTATCGTAACAAAGATCATTTAGTATACAAGAATAATAACTTCCTCCTAAATAAGCGTAATCAAACCCAACAAAACTGAATAGACCGCCACTCGCTAAGCTGATTTTCTCATTGTAGCAGTATGTCTCCTGTAATGTAAGTCAACTAAGCTGTTGTAGATGGTCTCTTTCCGTGGTCTCTTTCTTGGTACGGTTACCGCAAAAATCAAAGACAACACTTAGAAATCTAATTCGCTTTTTGTTGCTCCCACAATTCGCCGTCCGACACTAGTTCTCCACAACTGCAAAGGACAGGCTGTAGCCTGTCCCCGTCAGATGACGCCTCACTAGGTTCCCTTCCCTGTCGCCCTCCGCAAGGATCTCGCCGTTATAGTGAAGGGTTTCGTCGTCCAACATCATGGTCTGGGAAAAGACAGGCTGCGGCCTGTCTTATCACCTTTAAAACAATATTTTTCGCTCTGGTAATTTTAAAAATTTATGCTCTTTTAATTCAGATTCAACAACACTATGTAATTCATCACTATTCCAAACTTTTTTTTCCAAATTTTTGAACCAATTCTCAAAACCCTTATATTCGGAAAAATATCGTTTTTCAGACCATGTTTTAAGCTCATTATAGATGAGGTTTAATATATATTCTATCTTTTTTGCATCTTTAGTCCAGCCACAAAATAACGCTAAATCTTCATATTCCACGGTAGATGTAAGATTAGGAGAAATGAAATATCTCTCGTAACCTGCAATAATTTCGTCAATACTTAAGTTGTCATCAAAAGAAATAAAAGCTTGTTCTGCTAGTTCCTCCGCTACTTGCCTATACATTTCGTTATGCTTTTCAATTGGTATCATCTTCCCTTTAATACTCAAAGACAAAATAAGTTGTGGGAATTTTCTGCATAAATTATGGACATGATATATTGGTATATAATAATCTCTGGACGAAGCTATTTTCAAATAAATACCAACAACCAAAGGTCCAACCCGATTATTTACATATAGCGTTTTATATATCTTTAATGCCCCCAAAGCCTCTCTCCAGTCATTGGTTATGATCTTTCTGTCTTTGGTAATAAATTGTTTATTAACTTCTTCAAACACAACGTTTCCTTTCAACTATCTAGGGTTATTTAGCTCCTTGTCTGGGTTCAAGATTACGAAACTCTGTTTCGCAATTTCCTAGAGCCTCCTCTATTTTTTGCATCTTTCGCTAAATTTCCGATAGGAGATTGCTGTTTAAGTCATAGGTGTAACGGGTTATTTCGGCTAAGGAGCGCTGCTCAGTCAACTGGTTTTTCTTATTGTAGCAGTATGTCTCCTGTAAGTCAACTGAGCCGTTACGGACGGTTTCTTTCTTGGTACAGGTGCCGCATAGGTCATAGATATACCGCTCCCCTTCCGTTAACAGCTGTCGCAACTGCAGAAGGCGGAGAGGAACGGTATGAGTATGACCTGGCTGGGAACATCACCGGAACCACCGATGCTAATGGGAATACGATCCGTTACTGCTACAACAGCCGGGGGAAAGTCTGTGCCATAACCGACCAGTCCAGCTTCACCGAGACCTTCCGCTATGACCGTGAGGGACAGGGAACCTGGTAGTAGGATATGACACCGGAATCACAGGCATAAAGACCAGCAGCTTCCTGACGGAAGGGGAGCGGTATATCTATGACCTTTGCGGCAACCGTACCAGAAAAGAGACCGTCCGCAACGGATTAGTTGACTTACAGGAGACATACTGCTACAATGAGAAAAACCAGCTGACCGAGCGGCACTCCTTAGCTGAAATAACCCGATACTCCTATGACTTAAACGGCAACCTCCTGTCAGAATATGGAGAAGGAAAGTCTAGAGAATACTGCTATGACATGCTGGATCGCCAGACCTTAGTCAGGACAGCAAAAGGGAGGGAACAGGAGCATCGTTATGTCGGAGAAGGTTACCGGACTGGGCTGACGATGGACGGGATAACATCCACCTTCCTGTATTATAACGGCATGAACAAGTTGTACCTTTTTTGTAATTCGGGAAATATTTTGAGAACATGAATTTGCAAAGCAGAAAGGATTTATTTTATGTTATCTCTGGCAAATGTAACTGGTTTAGTAAAATTAGAAGCAGCAAGTGATGAAGAAATAAGAACTATTGAGAAGCAAATGAACATATCTTTTCCCGAAGATTATAAGAACTTGTTGAAAATGACGAATGGATTTTCAACGAATAAAGGATTAGTGATTTTTGGAACAAAAGATATTATTGAAAGAAACCTTACCCTTGAAGTAGAAAAATATGCAAATGATTTTATGGCAATTGGAGATGATAGTGGAGATATTCTTTTTCTTATTGCTAAGGAAAGCGGAAATATAATATCCTTAGATAGCGGCGATATGAATCCAAAAAATGCGAAATATATAGCTTCAAGCATTTCTAAGTGGCTTGACAATGATTGTAACTTAGATGAAAAAGGAGAAAAAACTGAAGATAAAATACACAATTATTCATATAGTATTATTTTAACCAGTTTCCCTGGGGGAGGGGTAAAAGATTTGGTTAAGATAAAGAAAATATTAAATATTCAGATGTCCTCTGCCGAATTATTAAGCGCAACTAAAAACGTACCTTATTCTTTAATAGGTAATATTTCTTACGGGAAAGCTACTAATTATATAAAAAATCTAAGCGAGTTTAAAGATGTAATAAAATTGGAGAAGACTGTATGAGACTGTATGGGAAATAAAAATAGGACAGGGAGCTCGAAGTTGGAATTTTAAAATATAACAGTATAATGGTATAATAAGCTAAAATTAAGCCGAAATCACGCTTTCCCGCGATTTCGGCATTATTTGTGGCGTCCCTGAGACGATTTGAACGTCCGACCCCTCGCTTAGGAGGCGAGTGCTCTATCCACTGAGCTACAGAGACATTATGAATTATAAAACGCTAGTGGGGAAAATTAATATATCCCTGCACCCAGACAATGCCCTTAAAACGTCGTCCTGTCTGGGGTTCTCCCAGCAAATCCTTTTCATTAATACAGACATCCATCTGTAAGTCGTTGCTGCTTATCAGCATTTGAAATACCCCTTCGCCGGTTAGCTTGTTTTTTACCAGGCGGCATTCCGTAATTTCACCCAGAACCGAGTATTGGTCACATTCGACTCCATAGGGCATGAAATAAGTATCGACCAGACTAAAAACATCTTCGGTATGAATCTTCTTGGATATCGCCGTATACGTATCCATATCTTCCAAGGTAAGGCTTTCGATGGCATCTTCATCGCCTTTCCTTGCCGCGGCAATCAGATTGCCCCGGTTGAGGGAAGCCCGGTTGACCTTTTTTCGGTCACTTTCATTTTTTACGATGGGCATCATTATTGTACCACTAAGAGACAGTCCTGACAAGGTTAAAGTTGTTCCTCGAACCGGCAGTTTTCCGGAACTCTGGACTTTTACGTAAGAAATCATATTTTGTAAATAAAAAATAAGGGAAACGCCGACTCGGATGTCGTCACAGATCCCGGCATAGGATTCTTGGGAAGCATGGCGTTCCACCGAGACATCCTCTTCTGTACTGATGATAGAACCCCTCATATAAGGGTAGTAATATTCATATACAAATTTTTCCTCATCATCAAATTCCCCACAGACAGTTATCCCGATGTTTTCTGCAAAGTCTTTACTGAACTCGGCCAGGATAATCTCTTCATTGTTACTCGTATATGCCCGCTCGGTTGAGGATATTACAATATCAGTCAAAAGCTGCTTTAACTCTTTACGGCTCCTTAATTCACTGAATCCAATCGCCCGCATATATTTATGCAAAAGTATCACCTCTCTTAATCTCCGTATTGCCCCCCATATAAGGCTGCAATACTGCCGGAATTATGACAGATCCGTCAGCTTGCAGGTTGTTTTCCAAAAATGCAATCAGCATCCTGGGAGGCGCAACTACTGTATTATTTAGTGTATGCGCATAATACTTGCCACTTTCACCGTTGACGCGTATCTTTAGTCTTCTTGCTTGGGCATCTCCCAGATTTGAGCAGCTGCCCACTTCAAAATATTTCTTTTGCCGGGGGGACCAGGCCTCCACATCAAAAGATTTCACCTTCAGGTCCGCCAGATCCCCGGAACAGCATTCCAAAGTTCTTACCGGTATGTCCAAGGAGCGAAATAAATCTACGGTATTCTTCCACAGCCGTTCAAACCACAGGGGCGAATCTTCCGGCTTACAGACTACCACCATTTCCTGTTTCTCAAATTGATGGATGCGATATATCCCCCTTTCCTCAAGACCGTGTGCCCCTTTTTCTTTACGGAAGCATGGCGAATAGCTGGTCAATGTCTGAGGGAGATTTTTCTCGGACAGGATCGTATCAATATATTTACCGATCATGGAATGCTCCGATGTGCCGATCAAATATAAATCTTCACCTTCTATCTTATACATCATGGCATCCATTTCTGCAAAACTCATTACCCCACTTACCACGTTGCTCCGGATCATAAAAGGCGGAACACAATACGTAAAGCCTCTGGCAATCATAAAATCCCTGGCATAAGAAATAACGGCAGAATGCAACCTGGCAATGTCGCCGGTCAGATAATAAAAGCCATTACCAGCAACTTTTCTGGCGCTATCTAGGTCCAGCCCGTTCAGACTCTCCATGATTTCAGCATGATAAGGAATCTCATAAGCTGGAACCTTGGGATCGCCAAAGCGTTCAACTTCGACATTTTCCGTATCATCCTTCCCAATAGGAACACTGGCATCAAGGATATTCGGAATCGTCATCATGATATCAGTAATTTTTCTTTCCAGCTCTTTTTCTTTTTCCTCCAGCTGTAAAAGTGTCTTTGCTCCCGATGCCACTTCCTGTTTTTTTATTTCGGCCTCTTCCTTTTTACCCTGTGCCATAAGCATGCCGATTTCTTTGGATATCTTATTCCGGTTGGCACGAAGATCATCCGCCTCCTGCTTAATCTGGCGGCTCTCAAGATCTAGGCGGATAATATCGTCGACAAGTGTCAGTTTACTGTCCTGAAATTTATTTTTGATATTCTGTTTCACTGCTTCCGGGTCTTCTCTTAACAATCTAATATCTATCATTACTGTCTCTCCTTATAGTAAGTATCAAAAATTTATTCCAGTACTTTTTCAACAAAAACCGTTTTACTGCTTATTAGATTTACTTCTTTAGGCTTAACAAGATTATTTCCCATTTTGTCCTTTATAATCCGAATAACCGGACGGTCTGGAAATTCACTGTTCTGCCGGATCACGATACCGGTTTCGCCGACATTAGTGAGTACATGGCTGCCGACCGGATAGACCGCTGTAAACTGCAGTAAAATATCCACTACTTTTTCATCAAACTGGATACCCTTAAATACCTTCAGATATTCCACGGCTTCATGAACTTTTACCCGCTGGCAGCAGATTCCGCATATCATCTCGTCAAAACAGTCACAAACCCCTACTATCATGGCTTCCAAAGGAATATCCTTTTTTTTCAGCGGGAAACCGGATCCGTCTTTCCTTTCATGATGATATAGGATGATCTCCTTACTTATCGATGAAATCCATGCCTCTTCTTTTAGGGTTGAATATCCATAAATCGGATGCTTACGATATTCCATCAATTCCACCGGCAAAAATTCGGCCATATTTCGAAGTGTATAGTCAAATGTCATATATCGTAGTCCTAAATCATGGAGCAGACAGGATACGCCAATATCATGGACGGTTTCTTTGGGCAGCTTCATCTTCAGGGCAACCAGTGTCGCCAGAGTACAGATACTGATCGAATGCTCATACAGATCCGAACTTCTTTCTTTTATATCATATATTTTTTCAACCACCTTTTTTTCTTCCAAAATATTGAATATAATATTATCTGCGGTCTGACTGAGTTTCTGCAGTTCCTTATTTTGGGAATAGGTATGTCTTTCCAGGATATCCTTAACCTTTACCTTAAACAACACTTCGACTTCTTGTTTCAGGATCACGACTGCTTCGACGCTTTTGTAATTTTCATCATGTATATAAACCTCGGAAATACCAAGGCTTTTTAACTTATCGATATAATCAGCGGAAAGTCTTGTTTCCTCCGACAATAATATCCGGAAATCCATAGCAAATACTGCTCTTGCTAAAATATCTCCCTCTGCCAAGTTTTCAACTTTGCACAATTTCACACCATATGTCCCCTTAATTATTATTTATGATTTGATGGCTATATCCAAAGCCTGTTTCTCTTCTACCCCTAGAAGAACAGCACTCTCTCCGGCAACAATCTCTTTAGTGTAAGAATAACAACCTTCTGTACTGTGGACAGAATTAAGAATGAATCCATTGTTATTTTCATCTAATAAAGCGATGCTATAACTTAATTTTCCGCCCATATGACTGAAAGCATCGTATTTTACTAGACCGATTTTCTGGAATACAGATGCCAGTTTTTTATTAAGAATAGCGATATCTTTCATGTTTTTTTCTACTGTGTTGATCATAAACTTGTTATCTTCATACAATTTTATAATATCAGTCTCGAGAGATTTTGCTGCTTTTCCTTGCATAAATTTTTTGTACTTTTTATCAAGCTTGGCAAGTTTGTTCATGGAAACAATGCTTATCACTAACAGAACAACTGTCAGAATCACTAAAGCGATTATTACATAACCCAGATCTAGATTCCCTAAACCCATGCTTTCAAAAATAGAACTGTTCATTTCCTTACCCTCTTTAGAATATGTCTTCTATACGTATATATTTCGGTTTCAGTTTATCGATTTCAGTTTAACCATTTCAATTTGTCTATTTCAGTTTATCCACTAATCTTTCAAGATCATCGTGGCTATAAAATTCTATTTCGATCTTGCCGGTACCGTTATCTTTAGAATTGATCATAACCTTTGTTCCCAATGATAGCTTCAGTTTCTCGGCCAAGTCTTGATAGATAACCTCCAGGCTCTTGTCCGGCTCGTTAATCTTCTTACTCTTTTCAGGTTTATTCAGATTCTTTACCAGTTTCTCGACATCGCGGACATTTAGCTTTTCATCAAAGATTCTTTGAGCCAAGGCATATTGCTGTTCTGGATCCTCAATAGAAATCAGGGCTCGGGCATGTCCTGTAGAAATCATCTCATTGATAATCATATTCTGCACTTCATCGCAAAGTTTTAATAAACGTATTGAGTTGGTGACTGCCGTCCGACTTTTTGAAACTCTTTCTGCTACTTCATCCTGTTTTAAATTAAATTCTGTGAGGAGACGCTTGAATGCCTGTGCCTCTTCAATTGCATTCAGATCTTCGCGTTGTATATTTTCGATCAAAGAAATTTCCACTATTTCCTGATCTGAATAATTCTTAATAATTACAGGGATTTCCTTCAGTCCGGCTTTTTTTGCGGCTCTCCATCTGCGCTCCCCGGCAATGATCTCATAATAACTATTCCTGTCCTGTACTAAAATCGGCTGTAAAAGTCCAAATTGCTTAATTGAATCAGCTAGCTCTTCCAACGCGTCTTCATCAAAGTTTTTCCTAGGCTGTTCCCTGTTGGGCTCGACTTTGGTGATCTTTACTAGCGTCCCCTTATTTTCATCCTTACCTTCAATATGGTTTTCCTCATTTTTTTTATCCTTGCCTAATGCGTTGGGAATCAATATATCCAAGCCTTTCCCTAATCCTCTTGCTGCCATATCATACATCCTTTCTGTTAATAACTTCATCTGCCAGTAGCATATATGCTTCCGCCCCTGCTGATTTAGGATCATATATATTGATCGGCATCCCATAGCTGGGTGCTTCCGCCAGTCTGATGTTACGTGGAATCACGGTTTTATATACATTTTGATTTAAATGATTTTTCACGTTTTCTACTACTTGTAAAGATAGATTTGTACGGGCATCGAACATAGTAAACACTACGCCTTCCATATCCAGCTCCGGATTCAATCTTTCTTTTACTAAGTTAACAGTATGTATTAACTGGCTCAATCCTTCCAAGGCATAGTATTCGCATTGTATGGGAACCAAAACCGTATTGGCTGTTGTCATTGCATTTATTGTCAGCAAACTCAAGGAAGGGGGACAATCAATAATAACATAGTCATATTCCTCACAGACCCAGTCGATTTCTTTTTTTAGTATGTACTCTTTTTTGTCAATACCTATTAATTCGATTTCTGCCGCTGCCAAATTTACATTGGATGGCACTATAGATATATTGGGCAGTACTTCTTTAATAATACATTCCTGTATTGAACATTCTCCTATTATTAATTCATAGATAGTGTTTTCCAAGTTGTTTTTATCAATACCGAAGCCGCTTGTTGTGTTCCCTTGGGGATCGGCGTCAACTACTAGTATTTTTTTATCTTTACCTGCCAAGGCTGCTGATAAGTTTATAGAGGTGGTGGTCTTTCCTACACCTCCTTTTTGATTTGCTATTGCTATTGTTCTACCCATTTTACCTTGCCCTTTCGACTGACTTAAACCTGTCTGACTTTTGTTTTTCCATCTGATTATACCATTAATCTGCATTTTAATCTAGCTGAAATCATTAAGAATTATTTTCGCAGTAAGCTGTTTTTGCTGAAATTAAGGCCATTTACCGGTTCGTTACCCACCACTCCACCAGCCAGAAGAGATGATTTCCATTTTTCTGGCCAAAGGGCGAAATAAACTGGCCTATTTCAATCGTTTGTTAACCTTTATCTATAAAAAGAAAACGCTTTCCGTCTAATCTACAGACTTGTCAGTGCACCATCTCCTCGATGGAGGAAGTTTTATAGTGTCTTAGCTTAAACTTTATTTTTTCGGACATGGACAAGCTTTGCTTATCCATAAAGCCGGCAGAGGTGTTCCGTCTGACCGTTCGCTATCTTGCTTTTAGCAACTATAGAGGCGAAGCTCACATAGAAAATCCGGCCATCTAGTCCTCCGGTCCCCGAGCCCCAGTACTCAAAATTTTGTACAACCTCAACGTATGGGTTATTTACGCGCCCGCAGATCGTTTCACATCTCTATTTCAATGTTTCACAGGGGTATAAACAAGATATTGTGGTTGATATGTTTCACGTGAAACATATATGGTGGTGATTTTTTTAAAAGCAACCTGTTTCACGTGAAACACTTTCCAGATGTTCAATCATATATCAGTACAGCTTTATTATGTTATTTCTTATCGCGAAAACCGCGGCCTGTGTTCTATCTGACACTTCTATCTTTCTAAAAATATTTGATATATGATTCTTCACCGTTCTCTCGCTTATATTAAGATTGATGCCGATTTCCTTGTTAAACATTCCGCTAGCTACTTGTGTTAATATTTCGACTTCTCGCTTTGTTAATAAAGCCAATTTTTCTTTATCTATATCCCTGTTTATTAATCGGGAATTCAAGGAAGGAATCAGGCTAGGCTGGATATAAGTTTCGTTATTTACAATAGATGTAATGGCCTCTTTTAATTCCGCAGACCCGGAATCCTTTAAAATATATCCTTCTGCTCCGATGTCAATTGCTCTCACTAAATATTCAACTTCATTATGTACAGTGAGAATCAATACTTTCAATGGTGTTTTCCTTAGCTTCAGTTCTTCCAGAACATCAAGACCGTTCTTACCTGGCATGTTAATATCTAAGAGTAAGATATCAGGATTAGTTGATTTTAATATCTCTAGGCATTCCTCTCCGTCACTGGCTTCTGCAATAATTTCCAATGTTCCATCAAATTCTAATAATTGTTTAATTCCTTCACGCATTAATATATGATCGTCTGCCAGCATTACTTTAATACTCATTCATACCTCCTTATAAACTATCGCAGCGGCACCAATTCCCCTTTATCTTCAATCGGTATCGTAATTGATATTCTAGTTCCTATTTCTTTTGTTCCTTCGGAATAAATACTTAACTCACCTCTTAATAACTGTACTCTTTCTTCCAGAATCTGCAAACCGAAATGCTTTCCTTTTCCCTTGGCAGTTAAGTCATCAAACCCTCTTCCATCATCTTTTATTTTTATTTGACACATCTCGTTTACTTCTACAATTTCGATATTTATTTGACTTGCTCCTGAATGCTTGATCGAATTAACTATGCATTCTCTAATAATCCTGTAAATATTTGCAACAACTAAATCATTATTAATAACAATGTTTTCCTCTAATTCTAATTCAATAAGTATATCTGTATCCCTTTGCAATTTATCAACCATGCTTTGTAAAGCATCTTTGAAATTTAAATCATCAAATTCCATTGGCCGTAAATCATAAATAGTATTCCGGATGTCATCTATTACAACTCTTATCTTCTTGCCGGCCAATTCAAGTTCTAATTTTGCTTTGGCAGGATCTTGATCTATAAATAAAGAACTTAATTCCAACGTATGAATTAAGTGCGTCAGGTTTTGCAGTGAAGTATCATGTAAGTCTCTGGCAATCCTTTTTCTTTCTTTCTCCTGAATATCTAAAAGCATTAATCCATCTAAAAAACTACCGACAGATATAACCTCCTGCAATTCGGTAATTCTTTTTTCGAGCTTGTCAATCTCGATAGTATACTTCTGATTTTCATATATAAGATCTTCCTTTTCTTTTAAATAGATTTTCTTTTCACCTTCTTCCCTGCAAGTAATCAAATACTTCTCTATCTTTTCTATTCTAATATAATTATTATTCCGTATCTCTTTTAATTCTTGATTCTCTTGCACAAAGCTGTTATGCATTGCCTGTAATATTTTAGTTGAATTCCTTGTCATTAGCAATCCCCATCATTTCATATTGAATTGAGCGCACATAATAAAAAATAATCACTGCTAACCTTATCATATACCAATTTCGACATTTATAAAAGAGAAAAATCTTTAATTACTATCTTATTTTTATGTTGACAGAGGTAAAAGGTCATATTCCTCATGATTACCTGGTAAAGATGTTTTGGGATCCGTAAAATATGAGGTAATAGCCCGATTGGGCGGGTTTTAATTTTTGGGGTTTATAAAGGCTTCTTTGTCGGGATTCCCGCTTTTCTCGGAAATATATCAGGTGTATTGTTTATTTTTTTAATTAATATCAAACTACGGTTTATATCAGAATCAGGAAGTGAATACGTTATTTTATCTTGTATATTGCCTCCTAATATAGTAATTGCAGACTGTGAATCTGTTATTTCTTCTGCTATTTTCTCTGATTTATAAGAAATAAAGAAGCCACCAATTTTTACAAAAGGTAAACAGTATTCAGAAAGCGTAGATAGATTAGCAACGGCTCGTGAAACACATAAATTGAATTTTTCTCTCATTTCCTGTTTGGCAAAATCTTCTGCACGGCCATGTAAAGCTACTATTCCCTTCAAATCCAATGACTTAATCACATGATCTAAAAATTTTACCCTTTTACTCTGTGAATCCAACAAAGTCATATCTAAGTCAGGAAAGGCAATTTTCAGAGGTATTCCGGGAAAACCTGCTCCAGTTCCGACATCGATTACCTTTTCAATTGAGTAAAGTATATTACTTCCGGCATTTACTATTGCGAGACTATCAACAAAGTGCTTTTTATAAACATCCTCATATTCGACAATAGCAGTAAGATTACTGACAGAATTCCATTGGCTCAACAACTTGTAGTAGTCATCAAACTGAGCTCTTTGTTTATTATTAAGCTCAATTCCCAATATATCTAAATCATTATTAAAAAGTAACATCTATTCTCCTATCTAAGGTCATAGCCTAAGTTATAGTCCAAGGTCGTAGCCTCAGGTCATAACCCAGGGTCGTAGCCTCAGGTCATAGCCTAAGGTCATAGCCTAAATTCATAGCTTCAGTCCATAACTAAAACTACATATTTTGAGGTAAATTCTTTTGACTGATATACACAAGAAGTACCGATATATCTGCCGGTGAAACACCTGAAATACGTGATGCTTGTCCCAAAGAAACAGGCCTGTAAACTTTTAATTTCTGACGTGCCTCTATTCTAATGCTGGGAACATCATCATAATCTATATCTACAGGAATCATTCTTTTCTCTAACTTTTGAAATTGCTTAACCTGACGTTTCTGTCTTTCAATATAGCCTTCGTATTTTATCTCGATTTCTACCTGCTGCGTAATATCATCAGATAAGGAAGGCCTTTCCTGATCCAAGGGCCCAAGGATGAAATAGGTCATCTCCGGACGGCAAAGCAATTCTGCCAATGAAGATGCTGTCTTAAGAAGAGAACTATTATGCTCAGTTAAAAATTCCTGAACATAGCCGGAAGCACCCAGTTTGGTATGCTTAAGTCGGGCAATCTCCGATTCAATTGACAGTCTTTTCATTACTAATTGATCATGCTGGTAATCGGAAATCAGCCCGGCACGGTACCCTTTTTCTCTGATGCGTAAATCGGCATTATCCTGGCGGAGCAATAAGCGATATTCTGCGCGGGACGTCATCATCCGGTAAGGTTCTGAAGTTTCTTTGGTAACCAGATCATCAATCAATACTCCGATATATGCTTCTGATCGGTCTATTATCATCTCTTCTTCTTCTTTAATATAAAGTGCTGCGTTTATGCCTGCAATAATACCTTGAGCGGCTGCTTCCTCATATCCGCTGCTCCCGTTTAGCTGACCGGCACTATAAAGTCCTTCAATATTTTTAAAGCGGAGCGTATGATATAACTGACTGGGGTCAATACAGTCATATTCAATAGCATAAGCATTCCGTACGATCCGGCAAGCTTCCATGCCCGGCACCGACTGATACATGGCGATCTGGACATCCTCCGGCAAAGAAGAAGACATACCGCTCACATACATCTCATTTGTGTAACATCCCTCCGGCTCCAAAAATACTTGGTGACGCTCTTTATCTGCGAATTTCACTACTTTATCTTCAATTGAAGGACAGTACCTGGTTCCTACTCCCTCTATTATACCCGCATAAAGCGGAGAACGATCCAGATTCTTCTTGATAATCTCATGCGTTTTTGCATTGGTATAGGTTAAGAAACAAGATATTTGTTCCTTTTGGACATCCTCAGCTTTCGTAGAAAAAGAAAAAGGCACTATTTTCTCATCTCCAAACTGCTCTGTCATCTTAGAGAAATTTAAACTTCTCTTATCCACCCGTGCCGGTGTCCCCGTCTTAAACCGCCGCAAGCGGATTCCAAGGCTCTTAAGGGAATCAGAAAGATGCTCGGCCGCCTTTAACCCGTTCGGGCCAGTATATGTGATGGTTTCACCACATAGGCACCGGGCATTCAAATAAGTACCGGAACATAAAATAATCGCTTTGCATTCATATGTAATACCTGTATGAGTTTTCAAACCTACTATTTTTTTATATGACTCTGGTGCCTCCGGATTATCCTCAACTATCAGAGCCACGACTTCTGCCTGCTTGATGATAAGATTATCCTGATTTTCCAGTACCGTTCTCATAGTTCGGCTATAATCAGCTTTATCTGCTTGGGCACGCAGCGAATGCACTGCAGGACCTTTGGATATGTTCAGCATCTTGGATTGGATAAAAGTTTTATCAATATTCTTACCCATTTCTCCTCCAAGGGCATCTACTTCTCTTACCAGATGTCCTTTAGAAGTTCCTCCTATATTAGGATTACATGGCATTAAGGCAATGCTATCCACATTAACAGTAAAAATAATCGTTTTCATCCCCATTCTGGCACAAGCAAGGCCTGCTTCACAGCCCGCATGACCAGCTCCTATAACACAAACATCAACTTTTTCGATCAAAGCCACTCCGTTCCGTAATTACTTACCTGTACAAAATTTTGAAAATATTTCATTGATGAGATCTTCACCTATCTGATCCCCTGTTATCATTCCTAAATACTCATATGCGCTCATCATATCAATCGTATAAAAATCCTCTGGCATTTTTGCTTCCAAGCTCTGATTCACCAAAAGCATGCTGTCATATGCATTCCGAAGTGCTTCCTGATGGCGAAGATTTGTAATAAATATATCTTCCCTGTTGATCCCGTCGTCGATAAACATATCCCATATTGTCTGGCTAAACTGATCAAAACCTGAGTTCTCTTTCGCAGAAGTTCTTATAATGGCCGGCCTGTCCACAGAATTATCAACATGTGGATAATTCTTATCCCCAGACTCCAGAAACATCTGAATATCATCTTCGTCCACTTTAGTATCCAGATCTGCCTTATTTAATAAAACAATTGCCTTCCTGCCATTTATTAACTCACGAATCTTCCTGTCATTTTCGTCAAGTTCAACAGAGGAATCTATGACATACACGATTAAATCTGCTTGCAATGCATACTTCATAGCTTTTTCAACACCTATTTTCTCTATTGTATCTTCGGTAGCACGAATCCCAGCCGTATCAATAATATTAAGCATGACCCCGTTTACCTTAACCGATTCCTCTAAAATATCCCTGGTTGTTCCGGCAATATCCGTCACAATTGCTCTGTCGTCTCCGACCAGCAAATTTAAAAGGGATGACTTACCGACATTCGGCTTCCCTACTATTACAGTATATATTCCTTCTTTTAGTATTTTACCGTTTTCCGAAGTCTTGATAAGAAGGTTCATCCGCCTCAGTATATCTGTTACTTTTTCCTGTAAGATATCTTGATACCCTTCCAAACTTCTATGTTCGGGGTCATCCAAGGCAGACTCAATATATGCAACCTGATAAATAATATCTTCTCTCAGTAAACGAATGACATCGGACACCTTACCAGTCAGCTGATTAAGCGAAGTTCTCAGGGCAAACTCGCTTTTTGACCGAATAATATCCATCACCGCTTCCGCTTCCGCCAAATCAATTCTACCGTTTAGAAAAGCCTTTTTAGTAAATTCACCAGGTTCAGCCAGCCTCGCACCGTTCTTAATCATCAGGTTCATGATCCTGTTCATAATCATAATGCTTCCATGGCAATTTATTTCAACTACATCTTCCCTTGTATAACTATTAGGAGATTTCATAAGAGAAACCATGACTTCATCAATAGCTTCTTCGCCATCCATAATAAAACCGTAACGAATTGTATGCGTTTTCATATCCTTAATCTTAGAAAAGCATTTTCCTGTAATCGGTACCGCATCGTCTCCGCTGAGCCGGATTATCCCGATCCCTGACTCTGACAATGCCGTTGCCGGCGCCACTATTGTTTCTCTTTTCATCATAATCACAAAACTCCTTATAACCAAAAAGCCAGGGTATTGTTAAAAAAATACCCTGGCACGTTTAATTACTATCTCTTTAAAGTCACCACCACTCTCCTGAACGGTTCCTCGCCTTCGCTATGAGTCGTTACAAATTTATCATTCTGGAGAACGGAATGGATCACCCTTCTTTCATATGGATTCATCGGTTCCAAGGAAACTGGTCTTTTTGACCTTTTTACTTTAAAGGCAATATTTTTGGCCAGATTTTCTAAGGTTTCTTTTCTTCTTATCCGATAATTCTCAGTATCTACTTTAACCCTGATATAATCGTGACTTTCTTTATTTGCCACCAGTGATACAAGATACTGAAGGGAATCTAAGGTCTGTCCTCTTTTCCCTATTAAGACACCCATCTCTTCTCCATTTAAATCGATATCCATATTTTTGCCTGCTTCATCATAGTCAACGTTAATGGATACTTTCATTTTCATGGCATGAAACACATCTTGCAAAAAATCATTAATCTTATCAACCAGAGTATCCTTAACCTTGCCCTTAATCAAAGCCGGCTTGGATCCTAACCCTAAAAAACCTGAAGATCCTTCTTCAACTATAATATAATCCAATTTATCACTTGTTATAGAAAACTTCTGACATGCCAAGGTAATTGCATCATCCACTGTTTTAGCTGATATTTCAATATAGTCCATACATCTTCCTCCATTAATTATATTTTATAGTCTCCTATTTTAAGATTTATTTTCTATTATCTTGTATCTTTAAAATATATTATCTTACCCCTACTTATTATTTTTCTCATTAAACTGCTTAACCATATTTGCTTTAGCAGCTATACTACCCGATTTGGCATTTTTTGAATAATATTCTGTTGATTTTTTCAGAGCTTCTTCTTTTTCTTCCGGAGTCATTCTATTGGTTGCTTCTAATGAGGGCTTAGCTGACGATGTACTTGCTCCTGCTGGTACTACTTTTCTTGTATTCAAACTTGCATAAGTATTTATTTTCTGCGGATCAATCCCCGCTTTTTCCAATTTCTTATTTCTTTTCTCAATATTCTTCTTGATTAATTCATCCAAGTCAATCCTGTCAAGATGCCTATTAATGATAATCTGCTGCACACTCCTCACTACAGAACCGGCAATCCAGTACAAACCCATACCAGCCGGAAGCGTAAAACAGAAAAATGCTGAAACTAAAGGCATCATAGTATTCATCATTTTCATGGACTGCATCATGGAATTGGCCTGATCCCCGGAAGCCTGAGCCGCCTGCTGAGGCATTAATTTAATATTGATCCATTGAGTAGCAGCCGATAAAACAGGAATCAAAAAAGCCAATATAAGGGACAGCCATGCAACACCTTCGGCGGTATTCCATGCCTCACTTACCATAAAAGACGGAGAATTGCCAATATTAATACCAAAGAAATTATTATAACTGCCAATCAGTTCAGCTGTTCTCTCCACATCAACTTCTAATGAAGGATATTTTTCATAAATAGATCGAAGTTCTGTTGTAGAAGCCTTATTCAAAACATCAATATAGGTATTCCTGATATATTCCGCATTACCTCCCGTAAAAGCTTCATTACTGAAATTCTTGACATACATGGCAGCATTTTTAAAACCCTGTACAAATTCTGCACTTCCCTCCTGTGCTATCAAATTATCAACAAGAGGAGAAAAAGCTGCTTTTACTTTATCAACATAAGCAGGAATATTACTTATCACACGGTATAAAGCTAACAGGATCGGCATCTGAATCAGCAATTGAACACAACTGCCGGTCTGGGAAACCCCGTATTTTGCATGAACTTGCTGTGTTTCGGCATTCATTGCCTGCATAGACTCAGTGTCTTTTCTATTCTTATATCTATCCCTTATCGCTTGAAGCTCAGGATTCATCTTAGCAGACAGTTTGGAAAATTTCTGCTGTTTAATAGTTAATGGCAACATAAATAAATAAATCACTATTGTAAATAAAAAAATAGCCAATCCAATATTGGGAATATTAATAAAATCTAAAATAGCAAATATCCCATTCATTAAATAACCTAATATATTGGATATCGGTCCCAAAAATGCCCCCTGGTCTTTCGTCAGCATAATGAATAACAATTGGTTTCCTCCTGAAAAAATTATGACTTCTCTCATACAAATATACTTATCCTAGCACATAAAACAAAAATACCCTTCAGGGAACCGGATCATAACCACCTTTTGAAAAGGGATTACACCTAATAATTCTCCATAAAGCCATCAAACCGCCTTTTAATACCCCATACTTTTCAACCGCCTCCAAACCATATTCAGAACAGGTAGGATAATATGGGCATTTAACGCTTTTCATGGATGAGATATATTTTCTATAAAATTTAATAATTGCAATCAATATTCTTTTCATCTTTTTACTATTTTATGAAGCCTTCCTAAATGAATCAATGCTTTCTCAATATCATGGTAGGAAGCCCCTGAAGAATTTACCCTGGCTACGACTACTATATTTAAACTACTATTAAATATATCTTCATGTAATCTGTAACTTTCCCTAATCAATCTAGTTACCCTGTGCCTTACAACACTATTCCCTACTTTCTTACTTACCGATATCCCGATTCTATTACCATCCGTGTCATTTTCCGTTACATACATTACCAAAAGCTTATTAGCAAAAGATCTTCCCTTACTATAAACATCCCTAAACTCACCATTTCTCTTCAAAGATTCCAACACATCTCCTAATACCAACTGCCGACCGCAGATCCTCTTCAGTGCAGACCGATAACAATTCTCGTCTTAATGCACCTACAATGAATCACGGCCGAATGGCCATCCTTCTATGAAAGCTCCGCTTTCATAGAAAAAAAGGCCACACAACTGCGGCCTACGCTGATAACTTCTTTCTTCCTTTTGCTCTTCTGGCTGCTAAAACCTTTCTGCCACCACGAGTGCTCATTCTTGCTCTAAATCCATGTACTTTTGATCTATGTCTTTTTTTAGGTTGAAATGTCATTTTCATCGGTCATACACCTCCTTTTGCAGCCCTTTTTCCTAAGGTCCGATATTATCGTAATTTTTTACACATACTTGGGTAACGGATGAATAACATGTTGATTATAAAGGATTAATCTTTTTACGTCAAGTAGAACGAATACTTATTTTTAAATATCATTAATATTTTATAAATAATTTTATAATTAAATCAATATATAGTATTCACATATATTGATCTACAAATTATAGATTAGTAAACTATATCATTACTTTATAATACTTTAAAAAAGCGGGCGAGCTCGCTGGGAAGAACACAGAGCGTTCTTCCCGAATGATTCACTCTAGCAGGAGCACTTTAATATAGAATAAAAAAGAAAGGAATAAAAAAGAAAAACACGTTTTTGTTTGAAATTTTATTGTATTTATATTAATATAGAGTAGGGGTAATTTTCAAAATGAAGAAAGGCATGGTTTTCTCATGAATTATATTGAAGAAAATTGGAATCAGATAAAAGAAAATGTCAGAATTGAGTATGATTTATCTGATATTTCCTATAACACATGGGTAAAACCTCTTAATTTTTACAACGTAGATGAAGAAGATAATATAGTTACGATAGTAATACCTTCCGACCAAGGACATGCCTTAAAATATATATCATCCAAATACAGTATTTATTTTCAGGTAACGATTGCTGAATTAGTAGGAATTACCTACGATATTTCTTTTATTCTGGAAAAAGACAAAAACAAAAGTATCACGAAGTCAGAAATAGGCTCTGTTTACAATATTAATTATGAAAATGCCAATCTTAATTCCAAGTACAGATTTGACACCTTTGTTGTAGGCGGTAATAACCGCTTTGCTCATTCGGCATCTTTGGCAGTTGCCGAATCTCCTGGTGATACTTATAATCCTTTATATATATATGGTGGAGCTGGCCTCGGTAAAACCCACCTAATCCACTCTATAGGACATTTTATCCTTGATAATAATCCCGACACCAAAGTACTCTATGTTACAAGCGAACAGTTTACTAATGAAGTAATTGAATCGATCCGTAGCGGTAATACTGCTAAAATGAATAAATTAAGAGAAAAATACCGTACCGTTGATGTCCTTTTACTGGATGATGTTCAGTTTATAATAGGAAAAGAAAGCACCCAGGAAGAGTTTTTTCATACTTTTAATGTCCTTCATGCTGCCGGAAAACAAATTATTATATCTTCTGATAAACCTCCTAAAGAACTGGAAACTTTGGAAGAAAGATTCCGTTCCCGGTTTGAATGGGGTCTGATCGCTGATATACAGGTTCCTGATTATGAGACCCGTATGGCAATACTGAAGAAAAATGCTGAGGCTTATCATAAGGAAATTGACGAGGAAATATACAAATATATTGCCACAAATATTAAATCTAATATCAGGGAATTAGAGGGAGCTTTCAATAAGGTAATAGCTTTTTCACGGTTAAATAAGGTTAATATAAATATGGATAATGTGGAAGAGGCTCTTAAAGATATCATTTATCCTAATAAAAGCCGTGAAATCACTCCTAAGCTGATTATTAACGTAGTGGCTGAACATTACGGCGTCAATCCGGAAGATATTACTTCCAAAAGAAGAAATTCTGAATTTGTTCAGCCAAGGCAAGTAGTCATGTACTTATGCCGGATCATGACGGAAGAGTCGTTTCAGAATATTGGCAACATTCTTGGGAAAAAAGATCATACTACCGTGATCCATGGACATAAAAAAGTAGAAGAAGATATTTTGACAAACGAAGATTTAAGAAATAAAATAGAAACAATAAAAAAAATACTTAGTCCAATATAACTTATTAAACTGATACTTATATTTATACACTTGCTCATTATTATATCCTTGTTAATTGGGTGAATAACTTTCATTTTTAAAAAATATATATCGCGGCTTAGCATTTATATGTTGATATCTTTCTTTCATTCATGAGTTATACTTTTTTATTTAACAAGTTATACTTTTATAAAAGATTGTAAATTAGCCGTTTATCATAGGTATCCACATATTAACACTTGTTACTAATGTTACTACTAATTTATTTATATATTATATAACAACGAAATAAGACGTAATTATCAGTTGAAGAAAGGAAATTATACACATATGAAGTTAATATGCTCAAAATCAAATTTACTAAGCGGTGTACAGATTGTATCAAAAGCAGTGCCTAATAAAACGACAATGTCTATATTAGAATGTATTCTGATCGATGCATCCGGATCGGATATTAAACTTATGGCAAACGATACGGAACTGGGAATAGAAACTATAATTGAAGGTACAATCGCAGAAAAAGGCATTATTGCCTTGGATGCAAAAATATTTTCTGAGATAGTTAGAAAACTTCCGGACAATGATATTACAATTGATACTGATTCTTCATATAAAACGGTAATAAATTGTGAAAAATCTCAGTTTGTTATTATTGGCAAGTCAGGAGAGGATTTTTCTTATATACCTTCTATAGAAAGAATAGATTCTATTATCCTGTCGCAGTTTACATTAAAAGAAGTTATAAGACAAACAATATTTTCTATTTCTGATAATGATAACAATAAATTAATGACTGGCGAGTTATTTGAAATATCGGATTATAATATGAGAGTTTGTTCATTAGATGGTCATAGGATATCGATCAGAAAGATTAATCTTAAAGATTCTTACTTTAGCAGGAAAGTAGTAGTTCCAGGTAAGACTCTCAATGAAATTATGAAGATATTGCCGGGTGATATGGAAAGAGATGTAAATATTTATTTTACCGACAAACATATTGTATTTGAATTTGATAATACCACGGTAGTTTCCAGGTTAATAGAAGGAGAGTATTTTAAAATAGATCAGATGCTTTCCAGCGATTTTGAAACTAAGGTAACAATAAATAAGAAAGAGTTCTTAAATTGTATTGACAGGGCTACTCTCTTGGTAAAGGAAGGGGATAAAAAGCCAGTAATTATTAATATTAACGATGATGTCATGGAGTTAAAGATAAATTCTACTGTAGGCAGCATGAATGAAGAAATAGATATCAATAAACAAGGGAAAGACCTAATGATCGGTTTTAATCCGAAATTCCTGATTGATGCCTTAAAAGTAATCGATGATGAAACAATTGATATTTATATGGTCAATCCCAAAGCTCCCTGCTTTATCAGGGACAGTGAAGAAAAATACGTATATTTGATATTACCGGTTAATTTTACAACGGTATTATAGATTGGAGCCATGATGATATCTGTAAAATTGAGAGACGAATTTATCAAGCTTGGCCAGGCCCTTAAAGTTGCCGGTATAGTTCAGTCAGGCGTAGAAGCTAAATACATGATCCAAGATGGTTTCATTAAGGTTAATGGAAAGGTTGAGCTTCAGAGAGGTAAAAAACTATATAAAGGAGATATTATTGAAACGGAAAAGGAAGAAATAAGGATTGAAGCATAATATATTTGAGAAAGCCCTTCTTTCAAAATAAAAGTAGGTAAATATGTATATTAAATCATTAGAATTGTATAATTTCAGGAATTATCATTCACTTATTATAGATTTCAGCGAAGGAACCAATATTCTTTATGGTGACAATGCCCAAGGCAAAACAAATGTATTGGAAGCTATTTATATTTCTTCGACCACCAGGTCTCATAAAGGCAGTAAAGATAAAGATATCATCAGATTTGGTGAACATGAAGCGCATATTCGCTTATATATACAGAAGGAAGAAGATACTATAAAAGTGGACATGCACCTGAGAGATAATAAATCTAAGGGAATAGCCATTGATAATAAAAGGATAAAAAAAGCAGCAGAATTATTAGGGTTATTGAATATCGTGTTTTTTTCTCCGGAAGATTTAAGTATTATTAAAAATGGTCCTGGCGAGAGAAGAAGATTTGCTGATATGGAATTGTGCCAGTTAGACAGTTTTTATCTTTATAACTTAAATAATTATAATAAGATTATTATTCAAAGGAACAAACTGCTAAAAGATATCTATTTGAAGCCGGATTTAAAAGAAACTCTTTATATATGGGATTCTCAATTAGTATCCTATGGCAGTAAGATAATAGAAAGAAGATACGCCTTTGCCAGTCAGATCAATGAAATAATAGGTGATATCCATCAGAAATTATCAGGAGGGACGGAAAAATTAATTATTCATTATGAGCCGGATGCTGAAATAGAGGAACTAGAAGGAAAACTGATAGCCAATCAGGAAAAAGATATTCGTTTAAAACAGACTTCTGCCGGCCCGCATAGAGATGATTTTTCATTTACGATAAACGGAATTGATATCCGTAAGTTCGGTTCTCAAGGTCAGCAAAGAACAGCTGCACTTTCTTTAAAACTATCTGAAATAGAGCTGGTTAAGAAAATTACTAAAGATACCCCTGTTTTGCTATTGGATGACGTACTTTCGGAATTAGACAGTAACAGGCAGAATTATTTATTGAATAATATCGGTGACATACAGACAGTAATCACCTGTACGGGATTGGATGAGTTTATCAATAACCGTTTTATGGTCAATAAAATATTTAAAGTAATAAATGGTAATGTGACATACATGGAGGGCTATGATGGATAACGAAAAATTAAACAGTGAATATGGTGCTGATCAGATCCAGATATTAGAAGGACTGGAAGCGGTCAGAAAAAGGCCCGGTATGTATATAGGGACAACCTCCAGCAGAGGCTTGCATCATTTGGTATATGAAATAGTTGATAATGCTGTTGATGAAGCTCTGGCAGGTCATTGTGATGTGATCGACGTTACAGTTCATAAAGATAATTCGGTTACCGTAATTGATAATGGCCGCGGCATCCCCGTAGGAATGAATCACAAAGCCGGTATTCCGGCTGTAGAAGTAGTATTTACTATTCTTCATGCCGGAGGTAAGTTCGGCGGCGGCGGGTATAAAGTTTCCGGCGGCTTGCATGGTGTAGGGGCATCAGTAGTAAATGCTCTTTCCGAATGGCTAGAAGTGGATATTTATCAGGAAGACAAAGTATACCGGCAGAGATATGAAAGAGGCATTGTTTCATCACCTTTAAGAGTAGTAGGAGAATGTGAAGCCGGAAAAACAGGGACAAAAGTTACTTTCAAACCGGATCCGACTATTTTTCAGGAAACGGTAGAATTTGAATATGAAGTCTTAAAGCAACGGCTGCGGGAAATGGCTTTCTTAACCAAAGGTCTTAAGATTATCCTGAGAGATGACCGGGTTGAGGAAGGAAACGAGCAAATTAAGAGAGAATTCTGTTATGAAGGCGGTATTAAAGAATTTGTTACTTACCTGAATAGAAGTAAAACGGCTATTTATGAACAGGTTTTGTATTTTGAAGGATATAAAAATAATATTTATGTTGAAGTAGCCATGCAGCACAATGATTCTTATGTAGAAAGCTCTTATAGTTTTGTTAATAATATTAATACTCCCGAAGGAGGAACTCATCTGGTTGGCTTTAGGAATGCCATTACCAAAACCTTTAATGACTATGCCAGAAGCAATAAAATACTAAAAGAAAGCGAAGCAAATCTTTCCGGTGAAGATGTCAGGGAAGGTTTGACGGCAATTGTCAGTGTAAAAATAGAAGATCCTCAGTTTGAAGGACAGACGAAGCAAAAATTAGGAAATTCGGAAGCAAGAAGTGCAGTAGACAGTATTGTCAGCGAACAGCTTACTTATTTTCTTGAGCAGAATCCCAATGTGGCAAAGTTAATCTGTGAAAAGTCGATATTGGCGCAACGTGCCAGAGATGCCGCCCGTAAAGCCAGAGATCTGACCAGAAGAAAAACTGCATTGGAAGGTATGAGCCTGCCTGGTAAACTGGCTGACTGTTCGGAAAGGGATCCAAAGAACTGTGAGATATATATTGTGGAAGGAGACTCGGCAGGAGGAAGTGCCAAAACCGCCAGAAGCCGCGCCACACAGGCAATATTGCCGTTGAGAGGAAAAATACTCAATGTCGAAAAGGCAAGATTGGATAGAATATATGGAAATGCTGAGATAAAAGCCATGATTACGGCTTTTGGTACCGGGATTCATGATGATTTTGACATCAGTAAGCTGAGATATCATAAAATTATTATTATGACTGATGCTGATGTGGATGGTGCTCATATTTCTACATTATTACTCACCTTCCTTTATCGCTTTATGCCTGAGCTGATAAAGTTGGGATATGTTTACCTGGCACAGCCGCCGCTGTACAAATTAGAGAAAAATAAGAAATTATGGTATGCTTACAGCGATGAGGAACTGAATAAAATACTTGTGGAAGTAGGCCGAGATCAAAATAATAAGATCCAGCGATATAAAGGTCTTGGAGAAATGGATCCGGAACAGCTATGGGAGACCACTATGGATCCCGAAAGACGTATTCTGCTTAGGGTAACCATGAATGAAGAAACTGAATCAGAAATAGATCTGACATTCACTACTTTGATGGGAGATAAAGTGGAACCAAGGCGAGAATTCATTGAAGAAAATGCGAAATTTGTCAAAAATCTAGATATTTAAATAAAAAGTAATTTAACTAAATATTTAAGTATAACATTATTTAATTAAATACGTAAGTAATAATGTAATCTAGCAATAATGTTATTAAACTAAATTAGCTGTTTTTACCGAGTAAGTATCATGTTGAGTAAGTACCATGTTGTAAAATATTTTATAGGAGAAGTTTTGTCGGCATATATTAAGTGTGAACATTGCTGCAAAATGAACAGGTATAATAATGGATGATAATATTTTTGACAAAGGTGTGGATATTGATAAAATACTGGATGTAGATCTGCAGAAAACGATGAAAAATTCTTACATCGAATATGCCATGAGCGTTATTGCGTCCCGTGCTTTGCCGGATATCCGTGACGGCCTGAAACCGGTACAAAGAAGGATATTATTCTCGATGATCGAACTGAATAACGGTCCTGACAAACCACACCGGAAATGTGCCCGTATCGTGGGTGATACCATGGGTAAATATCATCCCCATGGTGACAGTTCTATTTACGGTTCTTTAGTAAATATGGCGCAGCCCTGGTCAACCCGCTATCCGCTGGTGGACGGACACGGCAATTTTGGTTCGGTAGACGGCGACGGCGCAGCGGCTATGCGTTATACCGAAGCAAGGTTAAGCAAGATTTCTATGGAGATGCTGGCAGATATCAATAAAGACACGGTGAATTTCGTGCCCAACTTCGATGAGACGGAAAGAGAACCCTCCGTCCTGCCCAGTCGCTTTCCGAATTTACTGGTCAATGGCACGACCGGCATTGCTGTCGGGATGGCGACTAATATCCCCCCCCATAATCTTCGGGAAGTGATCGGGGCCGTTGTAAAGATTATTGACAACCGTATTTTAGAAGACCGGCAGACGGATATGGAAGAAATATTGGATATTGTGAAAGCTCCTGATTTTCCTACCGGCGGAGTGATTCTCGGTACCAGAGGAAGTGACGAGGCTTACCGTACCGGGCGAGGCAAAGTCAGGGTCAGGGCAGTTACGGATATTGAAACCTTATCTAACGGCAAGAGCCGGATCATCGTTTCCGAACTGCCTTATATGGTGAACAAGGCAAACCTAATCTTAAAAATTGCCGAGCTGGTAAAAGCTAAAAAGATTGATGGTATTACAGATTTAAGGGATGAGTCAGATCGGGATGGAATGCGGATTGTGATCGAACTGCGCCGTGACGTCAATGCCAATGTGATTATGAATCAGCTCTATAAGCATACCCAGATGCAGGATACCTTTGGCATCATTATGCTGGCACTGGTGAATAACGAGCCGAAAGTCCTGAATTTACTGGACATGCTGAATTATTATCTTGCCCATCAGGAAGAAGTAGTCAGCAGAAGAACCCGCTATGATCTCAATAAGGCTGAAGAAAGGGATCATATATTACAAGGCTTGTTGATTGCACTGGATTATATTGATGAAGTCATCAGCTTGATCAGGAGCAGTCAAAATACCCAGATAGCCAAAGAGAAATTGATTGAACGGTTTGGCTTGAGTGAAGCTCAGTCCCAGGCTATCGTAGACATGCGTCTCCGTGCTCTTACCGGTCTGGAACGCGAAAAACTGGAAAAGGAGCATCAGGAGCTGCTGTTAAAGATCAGTGAGCTGAAAGCAATATTAGGAGATAATAAATTATTGCTTCGTGTCATCAGGGAAGAGATCATGATCATCTCCGAAAAATACGGTGATGAGAGAAGGAGCCAGATCGGCTTTGACGAATTTGATATTTCCATGGAAGACATGATTCCCCGGGATAATACGATAATCGCTATGACAAGTCTTGGGTACATCAAGAGGATGACGATTGATAACTTTAAGTCACAGAACCGCGGCGGCAAAGGTATCAAAGGAATGCAGACGATAGAAGATGATTACATAGAAGACCTGCTGATGACGACGACACATCATTATATTATGTTTTTCAGTAATTTCGGACGGGTATATCGGTTAAAAGCTTATGAAGTACCGGAAGCCAGCAGGACATCAAGAGGAACGGCGATTATTAACCTGCTACAGCTCAACCCGGGTGAAAGCATATCGGCGATTATTCCCATCAATGATTATGAAGAAAACAAAAACCTTTTCATGATCACGAAGAAAGGCATTGCCAAGAAAACGCATATAGTAGAGTACTCCCATGTCCGGAAGAACGGTTTGAATGCTATTAATCTACGGGAAGATGACGAATTGATCGAAGTTAAAATAACCGATGCGGATACCGAAATATTCCTGATAACCAGAAACGGCATGTGTATCCGGTTCAAAGAAACCGATGTGCGATCGACTGGCCGCTCTTCTATGGGCGTGATCGGGATGAATCTGGCCGATCAGGATGAAGTGGTAGGGATGCAGCTGGATCATCAAGGTAATTCTCTCTTGATTGTCTCAGAGAACGGTATGGGCAAGCGCACCCTTCTCGAAGAGTTTATGATTCAAAAACGTGGCGGCAAAGGGGTCAAATGCTATAAGGTTACGGAAAAAACCGGATTTGTTCTGGGCGTCAAGGCCGTTAATGACGATCATGAGATCCTGATGATTACTACCTGCGGTACGATTATCCAGTTAAGGATGGAAGATATATCTACCTTAGGCCGGATTACTTCCGGGGTTAAGATGATCAATCTGGAAGAAGATGTCAAAGTAGCTAAGATTGCCAAAGTCCGCGAGCGTGTGTCGAACGGAAATCAAGAGTTTGAGAACCTGGATGATGCGATGGAAGACATACCGGAAGAAGAAAGATACAGGGTGGTGGACATACCGGATGAGAGAATTACCCTGCCGGTGGAAGAAGAAGAGTAGATACAGCAGGCAAAAGCTTGATAAACATAAGCTTTTGCCTGTAAATACATGGGGTTTACTATGAGAAAACAGATAGAGGGCCAGCTAAGTTTTTCAGACCTGTTGGAAGAAACAGGATTTATATCAAATTATCCCCAGTTTAAGGAATGTACCAACTGCTGGTGCTACGACTGCCGGCACAATGAAAATAATGAAGCCGTGGAAAGAGATTTTGCCGGAGTGATAAAGCCTTGTCCGGCATGCGGCTTTTGTCTTAAGCAGATGAGCGCGGAAATATGCGAAATCGGTTCCTATAAGAACGGGTGTAAGGTAAGGGCTGTGGAGGAAGGGATAACGGCATAGTCGAAATTATTTATTTAGGATTATTTGGTGTATTTCTTACTAATAACGATGAAAAAAGGATATAATTACGAAATTTTATATACGAGAAGAGAAGTTATGGTTGAATAATTCAAAGAGATATTGTATATTAACTATAGTAATCAATAGCTCATAAGAATGGAGGGACCGATGATCATTATTACTTGCTAACATGTAACGATATCATGACATGTTGTTTGGCAGCCTTATGGATCATTAAGGCAGTTTCAACGTGTAAGCAGGAATAATTATCAGGTGTCTTATTACAAATACGATATTATTTTAGTGTATTTTAAGGTGCGGAAATTATTTCTGCACCTTATTTGCTGCGCCGCAGGCGTATGGGAAGAAAGGAGGAAAAATGGCTCAGATCAATGTGGCAGACTTGACCTTTTACTATGAGGGAAGCTATGATAATGTTTTTGAAAATGTTACTTTTCAGATCGATACGGACTGGAAGCTGGGATTTATCGCTAGGAACGGCCGAGGAAAGACTACTTTTTTGAACTTATTGCAAAATAAGTTTGAATATAGAGGCGTCATCAGCGCTCCGACAAAATTTGATTATTTTCCTTATTTTATTACGGACTCAAAGAAAAATACGGTAGACGTTGTTGAAGCAATCATGCCGGACTATGAGTTCTGGAAGGTATGCCGGGAGCTGAACCTGCTTAAGGTAGATACGGATATCCTATACCGGCCGTTTGAGACATTGAGTAACGGTGAGCAGACGAAGGCAATGCTGGCAGTTTTATTTTCTCGGGATAATAATTTCTTACTGATCGACGAGCCGACCAATCATCTGGATATGGAAACGCGGGAACTGGTAATGCAGTATTTGAATAAGAAGAAGGGCTTTATTTTGGTGTCCCACGACCGGGCCTTTATGGATGGCTGTGTGGATCATGTTCTGGTCATTAATAGAATGAATATGGAGGTACAGAAAGGAAATTTCAGTTCCTGGTGGGAAAATAAACAGCGGCAGGATGATTTTGAAAAAAACGAGAATGAAAAGCTGATAAAAGATATTAACCGGCTGAAGACGGCAGCAAGGCAGGCATCGGACTGGGCGGATCAAGTGGAATCGACCAAGATCGGCAAAAAAACTGGGGTTATTGAGAAAAATATCGATACGAGAGCTTATATCGGTGAAAAATCCCGTCGTATGCAGCAACGGAGAAAAAATCTGGAAAATCGCCAGAACAAAGAGATAGAAGAAAAAACAGGCTTGCTTAAGAATCTTGAAACAGTGCAAGACTTGAAAATATTTCCGTTACGGCATCACAAGTCGGTAATCATAGAAATGCAAGATGTTACGATTGCCTACGAGGACAAGACGGTATTAGACAGCTTTTATATGAAGGTGGAAAACGGTGACAGAATCGTGATTCGAGGCCGGAACGGCAGCGGGAAGTCAAGTATTCTGCGGGAGATAATGCGGGATAAGAAGTATTCTGCCGCTGGACTGGTAATATCGTATGTACCTCAGGATGCGTCGCATTTACAGGGGAGTTTATCCCAATATGCCAAAGAAAACGATATAGACAAAACACTTCTGCGGACACTTCTTAAGAAGCTTGATTTTACAAGGGTACAATTCGAGAAAAATATGGAGGAATACAGCGGCGGACAGAAGAAAAAAGTCCTGATCGCGGGCAGTCTCTGCACCCAAGCACATCTTTATATCTGGGATGAACCGCTTAACTTTATTGATGTCTTTTCCCGAATGCAGATCGAAGACTTGATTTTACAATTTCAGCCGACTATACTGATGGTAGAGCACGACCGTTCTTTTATAGAAAAAGTGGCTACAAAAATAATCAACCTGTAGGACTTGAAAATAATCAGTTGCGATACCGGATGTGAGGGAGATATCATGGAAGAGTCGTCTACAAAACAAGATCAGAAATTACAGTTAATGACTATCGCCCCGGTTCAGCGGCTCATTTGTACGATGGCGGTGCCGACTATAATCAGTATGATGATATCCTCTCTTTATAATATGGCAGACACTTATTTTGTCGGAAAACTGAATACCCAGTCTACGGCTGCATCAGTTTTGCGGCAAGAGCCATGAGGCAATGAATAAGGAGAGATTAAAGGTTCGAAAATCGTTTCCGCGTTTATTCACATCGTCTTTTATCTCCCTGATATAGGCAGACCGGTACTCAGCTAAAGATAGATCGTTTTCTTCTGTGTTTCCGGTAAAGGCATTCTTGTCGGCCAGAAGTACCGGTGCGGCATCGGAGGAAAGCCGGGACAGATACTCATAATCTATAATCGGTTTTATGGCCTGATTTTCATTTCGCAGCAAATAGGTGCGGGGTTCCGTATTGTATCTGGCAATCCAGTAATCGGGGTGACTTAAGGAAAACAGCAGATACAGTACCGTAACCGTAATGATGCTATAACGGAAAAGCGGAAATTTAGGCTTATATATACTGACTAGTACACCGGTTATCAGCAGCGTGATAATAAGCAAGGCCCAAAGAACTAATAGCCGAAGAAAGGTTAAATTATAAAAAGCGATATAGAGTCGCATCCTCATGACACTGGAAACGATCATGATATAAGTGCAGATGGTGATGACGGTAAGAATCGCCTTGAGAACCTTATTCTCGCGAAACCGGCCTAGACAGCTTAATACCAAAATCAGATTGATCAGGCATACGAACAGAAGCTGGAAGAACCCGTTGCGGGCATATTGAGAGTAGGAGAAGCCTTCTGTCAGGGGCAGATTTCCCAAGAAAAGATACCAGATCTGAATAATACAGAAAACAAGATAGACAGCGGATAGTATCCCGGTGAAGGTTATGGCGATAATAGGTTCGGCGGTACGTTTGTCAGTAACTTCCTCGATCATATCTCTTTTGCAAAGATAAACCCAGATGCAGTAATAGGCAAAAAAGGCAAATAGGAAATAAAAAGCGATTCCGACCGTATCGTCCGGTATATATCGTAAGCCATAGAAAAAGGTGTCAAAAAAGGAAGCGAAAATACTGTCAGCTCCATAAAGCAACATAATAATGATTATCAGCAGGGGAATGGAGATGACGATACCTAAAATGATAGCATTGAGCTTTTTATGGCTGGTCTTGGAGGATCTGCTCTTACGATACCAGGCCATGTCACGGAAAGGCCTGTCAATGCAGAGTAAACTGCTAAAACAGACTATCAATATAGCCGATATATGCTTGCCAAAGGACCAGTTCTGATCATTGTAGAAGCAATGGATGGCCAAGATAAAAAATAGCAGAAATACGGCGATGACATTCATAAATATGATGGGAAAGCTATTGGTAGAAAAAGTTGAAATTCCTAATAGGAGTAAACTAATCACATAAAAAGGCATGTCTTTTTTGGCGGTAATCCCTAACTTTTTTAAACATGAGAAGAAAAAGCAGAGGGTTCCGCCGACGAAAAAAGGGTAGGTGATACCGTTAAAATTGCGATAGAGACAAAAGGTAAAGAAGAGGGCATAAAGTAAGCTGCCAAAATAAAAATGACGGAACTGGGACAAGGCTGTCATGTCATTCCTTTGCGTGTCGTTAATCGTATTCTGGGTATTTTCTTGATTCATAATGATTGCTCCTTTCCTTGTAGTAGGGTATCAGGATTGTCTTCTACATATTCGAGGATGTCCCCGGGCTGACAGTTTAGCTCGCGGCATATGGCCTCTAATGTAGAGAAGCGGATGGCTTTTGCTTTATTGTTTTTTAAGATAGAAAGATTGGCAAGGGTCAGGTCTATGCTGCCTGCCAGTTCGGTAAGTCCTACTTTGCGTTGTGCCATGACAACGTCGAGATTGATCACGATTGACATCCGGCACCTCCTAAATAGTAAGATCATTTTCTAGTTTGTAGGTAACCGCTTTATCAAATACGTGGGCCAGGACTTTACTGAATAATCCGGCGATGATAAAAACCAGAAAGGTAATAATAACTGCCGGAGACAGATAAATATAGCTACGGAAAGTGGTCAGAACAGCGATAACAAAGCTGAAGTTGCCCATTTTTCTTAAACTGTCCACATTCTTCCTGATAAAACAGTCGTCATTCAGCACGCTACGGATCAGGCTCCGCAGCTCCTTTATGATCAAAATAGCTAAAATCCCTGAAATCATAAAGATACTGCACAGTAAAAAATAATATTGATCAAAAAAGCGGTTGTAACGGGAATAAAGTCGAAATATCAAAGGAACTGACAAGGTGACCAAGATCCCGCCATAGAACATAAAGTCGAGTAATCTTTTGGTAAAAACAGTAATAGTATTTTTCATAAATCCTCCTGATTGATATGGTTTCCGTTATTATTACCGATATTAACTAAATCATTTTATTGTTTAAATTTACCATAGCACATATCGTTTGTCAATATTGATTTATCGGTAAACAATAAATTTTTACTTAATTTCGCTATATATGCCAAAGTCAGTCCGGAATTGGAAAAATGATAAAATCAGAAAAATGATTAATTAAAAAGTCAGAAAAATGATTGGTCGGAAAAATGATTGGTCGGAAAATTGATAACACCAGAAAAAGAAAGGATCAGAATATGATGAAAAAGCAAAGTATCTTAGGAAACGGAAACGAATATATCGAGACATGCGAAAGCCCGGTCGGACCGCTTACAATAACAGCAAACGAGCAGGCGGTGACCGGAATCATTTTTGGCATGTCAGAAAGGGAGTCCCGGCCCAGCCGGATTACAGAAACTGCGGTTAGACAGCTGAAAGAGTATTTTAACGGCTGCCGCAAAGTATTTGACCTGCCATTAGAAGCGGCCGGAACGGTGTTTCAGAAAAAAGTCTGGAAGGCACTTTGCGATATTCCTTACGGGCAAACAGCAAGTTACCGTCAGATTGCGGAAAAGATCGACTGCCCGAAAGGTTTTCGGGCAGTCGGTATGGCGAATAACAAGAATCCGATATCGATTGTTATCCCTTGTCACCGGGTAATCGGGGCAGACGGCAGTCTTACCGGCTATGGCGGCGGATTAGCCGTAAAAGAAAGCTTATTGCAGCGGGAAGCTGCGGCTGTCCAAGAAAGCTAAGCTTTCATCAGCATTTTTCTAACGAAGCAACAGGCCGACCGGGCAGTGGTCGGAGCCCATAATATCCTGATAAATAATTGAGTCTTCCAGGCGGTCTTTTAATGCTTCTGAAACGCAGAAGTAATCAATACGCCATCCGGTATTACGTTCCCTGGCGTGGAACCGATAGGACCACCAGGAATAAGCTTCGGTTTTATCCGGATAAAAATACCGGAACGTGTCAATAAAGCCGGCTTGAACCAGGCTGGTAAATTTACCGCGTTCTTCATCAGTGAAACCGGCGCTTTTGTGGTTGGTTTTGTGGTTCTTGAGATCGATCTCCTGATGAGCGACATTTAAGTCGCCGCAGAATATGACCGGCTTCTTTTTTTCCAGTTCCTTTAAGTAACTTAGAAAATCCTCTTCCCATTTCATACGGTAACTAAGCCGCGCCAGCTCTTCCTGGGAATTGGGGGTGTATACAGTCAGGAAATAAAACTCCGCCATTTCCAAAGTAATCACCCGGCCCTCATGATCATGTTCTTCCATACCAATCCCGTAAGTTACCTGAAGCGGTTCCTGACGGGTGAAAACGGCGGTTCCCGAATAGCCCTTTTTCTCGGCATAATTCCAATATTGATGGTAACCGGGGAGTTCCAGCTGGATTTGTCCTTCGGAAACTTTGGTTTCCTGCAGACAGAAAATGTCCGCATCCGTATTTTCAAAAAACTCCATAAAACCCTTAGCTATACAGGCGCGGATACCGTTTACATTCCAAGAGATTAATTTCATAGCCATAGCTTCCATACCTTTTCCTTTCAAAATAGTCGTTCACTGTCATCGGTCTCGTCGTAACGGAGCATTTCCTCATATTCCAGGACATCTTCTTCCGTAATTCGATTGGATAGCAGCCGCATCTCATTCAGGACTGCCATATAATTATCCGGGGTCAGCCGGTAATTGCCCGCGATCATCTGCTCGCACATCCAATAATTGATATCCTGTGAGAAATGCAGGATGTCCATATAGTTATTTAAATCACAGACAATCTCTTCTTCATGTTGAAAGTAATAAATTTCCACATTTTCATAAGCCAGCAGGCGGCCGATCGCCTGCTCCATATTATAAAGATAAGCCTCGGTTTTACCGTTTCGGTAAATATTATCCCAGTAAAACATCGAATACGGAGGGAAAAAGATTTTGAAGCTGGTCTTTGGGTGCTGTTCAATCTGTTCGGCAATCAAGGCAATATTGCCGTTCAGCTGCTCCTGATAGGCTGTTTCTGCTTCCATAGGTGAAATCGTCGGCTTTCGGTAATAGTTTGCCAACACCGATTCCTGATTAAAACTTTTCCATTGTGACCAGTTATAGGAATTATTTTCATCATAATCACCGATAAAGGAATTGGCAGCCAGATAAGGCGTCTTTTCCATCAGCACGTCTTTATTCAAGACATATTCGATGTCATTGAGATAGTTTCTGTCGTACAGGTACATCGGGGAGCCGGTCAGACGGTAGGTGGCAACCGGATCGGCATCTAAAGAAGAGGTATCCATATTGTAGAAGACGTATTTCAGGTCATGATCTTCAAAGGCAGCGTCCATTAAAAAGCATAGATCTGCGGTTGCGCCGTAAGTGCGGACAGCTTTTATCGTGTTGCAGTCAAAGCCTTGGTTAAACCAGTCGTTATAATTATTTTCTACGACAGAAGAACCGACAATCAGGCTGTCGTAGTCAAAGGTCCGCAGGGTGCCGATACATTGATACTCGGTGTCCGTTAAAACCGCCTTAAGCCCGGAAAGAGGTTTGTGATACTGGAAAAATGGGTCAAAAACTATCGTGACGGCTATGCATATCGCCATCAATACCGCGCTTCTGATTAAAAATGTCCGGATGAACTTCTGATTCATGGATTCTCCTAAAAGTTAAAATAGATAAAAGTGCTCACTTGTGAAAATGAAATGACCGACCAGACGAACAAAATAACGAGCTTCCAGCAAAACCGGGAATTAAATTCCGCAGTTTCAACGATTTCTACAGCATTTTTTCTGGTTATGATAAAAGCGCTGATCGCGAGCAGCAGCAGAAAAACCGCCACATAGAAATAATTCAGCAGCTGCGGCATAGCCATGTCAATAGCCTGTCCGACCACATACAGCTCGGATAGTTTCATTTGAGCAGCTATTTTGTAAAGATAGCCGGTCTCCCGGAAAGCAAACAGATCCTTTAACATCTGTACCGCATGGGAAATGCTTGCGCTCCGGAAAAATAATAAGGTAAGGTTAAAAAATGAGAAAGTCAAAAACCATCCGAGCCACCGTGGGATATAAAAGCGGGCCGGTTTCTTTTCGGCAGCGCCCTTCACGCCCACAATACCAAGGTTGTCCCAGACAACCAGCAGCCCCTGCATCGTGCCCCATACCACATAGGTCCAGTTAGCGCCGTGCCAAAGCCCGCTGAGAAAGAAAACGATCAGGGTATTGACGGCGGTTCTTAAGCGACCCTTTTTGCTACCGCCGAGAGGAACATAGACATAGCTGATAAAAAAACGCGACAGCGTCATATGCCACCGTTGCCACAGTTCTTTAACTGAAACAGCTTTATAGGGGGAATTGAAGTTGACAGGAAGCTGAATATTAAACATTTTTCCCAGTCCCAGAGCCATGTCGCAGTAACCGCTGAAATCAAAATATATCTCAAAGCTATAGGCCAGAACGACGAGAATGACGGAAGGGGTATCTAGGAAGCCGGTCTGGGCAAAACCAAAGTTGACGGCTAGGGCAAGGTTGTCGGCCAACAGGACTTTTTTCGACAGGCCGAGGACAAAAAGAGCCAGCCCTTTAGAAAAGTTTTCCCCGTTAAACTCGCGGTTAGCATGATCTTCAAACTGAGGAATCATCTCTTTATATAAAACGATGGGACCGGCGATCAGCTGAGGGAAAAAAGTAACGAAGGCAGCATAATTTATCAGCGAGTAATGTTCGGTCTTGCCGGTGCTGCGGTCAATGATAAAGGAAAGCTGCTGAAAAGTGAAAAAACTGATTCCCAGCGGCAGCAGGATATTCTTAAGGTTAAAATCTGCCGAAAACAGCAGGTTGATGTTTTCTATGAAAAAGTCATAGTATTTAAAATAAAACAGCAGTCCCAGGTTGGCCGCTATCCCGGTGACAAGGCTTAGATAACGGGTTCTGCGGCTTTTAGCAAAGGTTAGCAGAAAGCTGATGCTGTAATTGGCCAAAATGCTGACGGTAATAATCAGCAGGTAATAATAATTAAAGTAGCCGTAGAACCAAAGGGACATCAGGGTCAGAAAGACTTTTGCCCATTCATAAGCTTTGAGGCGGTTTAACCCGTACCAGCCAAAGAGGGTGAGAGGCAGAAAAAGGTAAATGAAAATATAGGAATTAAAAAGCATTTTCTGTTATCCTCCCAGAGTTGTGTTTCTTTACATTCAAACATTTTAGTAAGAGTAAATTCTTATAATGCTGTCCGTCCTAAGCTAAGCAGATAGTTTCAATGAGATTCGTAATGGTCTGGATAGAATTTAACTGATTGCTTCGGGACATTGCTTCTGCATAATTTTGCCGTGTGAAATATAATTCATGGATCTTATCCACCAAAAGAGCTTCAGAAAGATCATCATCATGAATTACCATGCTGAACCCTTGGGACTCAAACGAACGGGCATTTAGAATCTGATCGCCGCGGCTTCCGGCCGAGAGCGGAATCAGCAGATTGGGCTTTTTGAGAGCAAGGATTTCGCAGATGGAATTGGCTCCCGCCCGGGATATGACCAGATCGGCCATAGCAAAGATATCTTTCAGTTCTGATTTGACATATTCAAATTGCCGGTATCCTTTTTTATCCAGGAGCATGTTATCGACTTTATCCTTGCCGCAGATATGCACTACCTGAAAATCATCCAGCAACTGGGGAAGGGCGGATCTTAGCGTCTGATTGATGGATACGGCGCCAAGGCTGCCGCCGATTACCATAAGTACGGGCCTGTTAGCCGTGAAGCCACATAAATCCAAGGCGGCAATCTTATTGCCTCTGGATAATTCCTCACGAATGGGTGAGCCGGTAAGAACGGCTTTACCACCGCTTATCATGCCTACGGTTTCAGGAAAATTACAACAGACCTTTTCGGCAAGTGGGATACATAATTTATTTGCCAGTCCTGGGGTCATATCTGATTCATGGATAATGCAGGGTATTTTTAAGGCGGCGGCCGCCCGGATCACCGGAACACTGACAAAACCGCCTTTGGAAAAGATGATATCGGGCTGAATGGACTGCAGATGCTTTTTGGCTTCCAGATACCCTTTTATGACACGAAAAGGGTCGGTAATATTTTTGAGGTCAAAGTAACGGCGTAACTTGCCGGCAGCGATACCATAGTAGGGGATGTCAAAATCGGTAATCAGCCTTTTTTCAATCCCGTCGTGTGAACCAATGTAAGAAACATCATAGCCCAGACTTTTTAATTTAGGCAACAATGCGATATTAGGGGTAACGTGGCCGGCAGTGCCGCCACCGGTAAGGACGATTTTTTTCTCCATTCGGCAACCTTTCTTAGTTATAAACAAAGAATATAATTACAGATTATAATAACCGATTATAATTACATACAATAATTACAAATAATAATTATAAATAATAATTACAGCTTATCATTACAGTGCATATTTAGGTATATCGCGTTTAAATTGATACCATTATATCAGAAATAAAAATTTGTTACTAGTAAAAATGCAAATAATGAGGAAGGTTTTATATGTTTTAAATATTAGGTGTACGTTGTATTATAAAATTGCTAAATAATAAAATCGGCGTAAAATAAAAGGCGCGATGCCTTACAAAGGTTTCATATTGTTATAAAAGCGGTTTTTTTTTATAATTAAGTAGAGACACCGTATCGTAATCGGTACTAAAGGAGGATCCCATGCTACTAGAACTGTCACAATCCTTGCTGGAAAATAAAACACTGACAGCTATCATTATATCATTATTTTTATTAAGCATAATATGCCAGATTATGATTGGTGTGATATACCAAAAATTGATAAATGAAACAGAAAATTTGTCTACTACGGATAATAAACAGTTGAAACTATGTAAGCTTAAGTTTCAGAATTGTTATCATCTAAACGGAAATGTTCCCAATATTGCCGTTTTTGTGGACAAGTTTATCAGTCGCCTGAAGTTTGTCCATGTGTCGCTATCCGGACTAAAACTGATTTCACTGCAACTGGTAATGCTTTCGGTTTTTATGTCGGGCGTTGGGGTTTGTATCGGCATTATCAATGGGGACGTCCTGTTTCGGATACTTCCGTTCTATCTGATGGCACTTATCGGTCTATATTTTTATTTTTCCATAGCCACGGTAGTTGATATTCAGGGAAGAAAAGAAAACTTGAAAATTCATCTGATCGACTATCTGGAAAATCATATGCTGAACCGATTAAAAAATAACCTGGAGATAAGTCAGGAAAATGAAAAATCTGTCAGCGTAAACAAAATAATTAATAAGCGGCATAAACCGGATCATAAGCTGGCGGAAGCTTTGAACGAAGCTGACAGAAAGAATCTTAAAGAAGCTGAAAAAGAATTACGAGAAGCTAATCCAGAAGAAGCTAATCAAGAAGAAACGGATATAGAAGAAGCTAGTCAAGGAAAAGCTAATCAAGAAGAAGCTAACCAAGAAGCTAATCCAGGAGCGCATAGAGATGTTTTTAATAAAAACTATTTCTCATCAGCAAGATATTCCCGAGAAAAAGAATTGAAGGCAACCACAGCAACTTTTTCGGAGGATGAGATCGAGGAGCTATTAAGAGAACTGATCATATAATACCCTATTTTATTCTGTCCTTTCGAGTAAGCTTAACTAAGGTTTCATGTAAAGTTTCATGCTTGATTACGGTAACGTCTAATTTAAGCATAGTAAGGACAACCTGAACGCAGAATCCGATAGCAAAAAAGGAAATCACGGTTCCGATTCCGACCATACCGCCTAAGAGCCAGCCTAAGAACGTTACCAGCATTTCCACCAGACATCGGCATAAGCCTACGGGAACCCTGGTTTTGCGGGCCAGTACGATCATTAAGTTATCACGCGGCCCGACACCAAAGGCGGCTTTAATGTAAAAATAGGAACCAAAGGAAATGATAAACATGCCAGCGATGAGCATGAGGATCCCGACGGCAAGGTGGCCGGCTGTCTTTATCACATCCAAAAACAGAATCAAATCAATAAAGACCCCTGTCAATACCATGCTTGCAATCGTTCCCAGGCCAAGTTTTTCTCCCAAGGCAGTAACCAGGATGACAATGATAATTCCGGCGGCAATAGAGGCTATGCCGAGGCTTAACCCGGTTGTTTCCGCCAAACCGACATGGAACACTTCCCAGGGTGCATAGCCAACATCGGCTTTTACGGTTATGACAATTCCAAGTGCATACAGTATCAGGCCGAATAGCATGGCAAGCAGTCTATGTAATAAGTCAGTCATGTATTTTTCCTTTATATTCAGGTAATTTTGACGGTTGCCCCACTGATTAATATATATTGCATAAATTTTTTAAACCAGCCTTTTTCATTTTTTGTCAGAATTGACGAAAAAAGTGCGGCGGCGGCGCCTTTTTCGATAATTTCTTGATTTAGCGCGGCAGTTTACGTATATTTATGAATATAGCAACAATAGTTAACAGTCAGTTGTTTCTCATTATATAATTAAAGGAACTGCATGTAAAGATAAGGAGGTACAGTATTATGACAAAAAAGGGAACATTACAGAATCTCAAGAGTGAAATCCTGACAGTACTGATGTTGATCTCAGAACAGCAGAAGCTAATTGAAGAAATTTTAAAGCAATAGGGCAATGACTTAGGCGTCATTGCCTTCTTTTCCTTTTTTATCCCGGCTTCCCAGCACTTTGATCAGCACAGCTGTTTCGTAAACATAGTCATAAGAACCATTATATTCGTAAAACTGATCCCCATACTCTTCAGCGAAGGAGACATCATAGAACCAGCATTTGGTTCAATTGCAGCCAGCCTTCATGATCGTTAGAATAGCAAAACTAAAGTTACCGAGATTTTGCTTATCATGATATTATATTATCCATTCCATATAGAATAATAGCTAACTGAATAAATAGCAAACTTTTTTTGAACTCATATCCCACAAAAAAATCACTGTCTATGGCATCTTCCGACACTTCCATCCCACGTGTGAAGGGAGGACAAGGATTTAACAAGGCATCCGGTCGGGCCTGACGCATTAAAGCTTCGGTAATTTGATAGGGCTTATAAATATCAAAAAGCGTTTCCGGTATGGAATCGGTTATTACGATATCACTTTGTCCTATGGCCCGTTCCACATCATGTTCGGCAACGCAGTTCTTGATTTCATAACCCTGAGGGCAGCAGTGGGTAAAGTTAATTCCGAAAGCAATCGCCGCTTCAGCCCATGCTTTACCGATATTCCTGTTGGCTCCGACAAAGGTATAGTGCAGATTCATGTAATCTTCGCGGATCTGTGATATGGCAAACAAATCGGACAGAACTTCGCAGGGATGATTTTCTTCGGTCAAAGCATTGATTACGGGAACAGTACTATATTCGGAAAACTCTTTAATCAATCCCATGTTATTATGACGAATAACAACACAGTCTGCCCAATTATTCAGATACCCGGCGACATCGCATAGTTTTTCTTTATTATCTAAGGTATCGCTTGGAAATACGATCGATTGACCGCCTAACAAGTGGATACCTTTTTCAAAGGTTACCCTTGTGCGGATGCTGGAACTGGGAAAAAAAAGCAAGATAGTTCTTTTGGCCAGGATATTTTTATATAAACCTGATTTGATGGCACGAGCTAGCGTAAAGACATTATTCACATCTTCCAGGGTATAATCTGTTAACTTAATTAAGTGCTTCATAGTACCACCTGTCCTTTGTTTTTTCATTGTAGCAATAAATATTTTGGAAGTCAATCAACGGCAATGCCATTAAGTATAGAGACGAGTAGCTGGGCCCCCGAGCCCTCCCCCTGATGACACAACAACAAGGGCTGCCGCAAATTCTACGACAGCCCATGAGATAAGAGACAGTACCTACAAAGCTGCTCTTTTAAAGCTGATAAAGCATAAGATCAGGGAGTGCCTTCAATATTGCCGGAAGGGATTCCGCCCCATGAAACCATTAAGATGGTCGGAACATCATTGGGATTATAAGATATTTTCCCGCTGTTATTTGTAGCTCCCAGCGAGGATCCGTTCATATTGTAGCCTTGAACCGCAACGTTTCCATCAGCATCAACAACAATCTGAACAACGCGGCTGTTATTGTCGAAGGACCAGCGGGCCGTTGCCGCAAGAGCCAGATAATATGTGCCGGGCTCGGTAATGCTCATTACATCGGTATAAAGCCTTGGCATCGCAGATGCATTATTGTTTCTCCATGTACAGGGTGCCCATGCCGTCGAGAGATTATCTTTCATCCATGTGCCGTAGATGAGGGAACTGTCAACTTGTACGGCTTTGATGGAAAGCGGCAGAGAACTGTCATTATAAGGAGTTGCGATTATTGTCAGGTTTTTTTCGACGGTTGTGACCGGAGTACCGAGGCCCTTGCTGAGATTAACGGTAAATGTGAAGCTTCCGTTTGTGCCGACCGGATCATTTTCTGTTCCGGCGGTAGCGTCGGTGAACTGGCCGTTTATGACGGATGCGGTTACGCCGTTAAGAGGTAAAGTATTGATGATTGATGCGGCAGCGGCATTGGCTTCGTTTATGTTAGTTGCATTTGCTTGTGCTGCTGTATAAGTAGCGCTTTCGATGGCCGTCTTAGCCCCAGCTATAGCCAGGTTATCCTGAGTAGGATCATTGGTCACGGTACCGGGCAGTCCTTCCCATGTAAGCGAAGGCTTACACTTACGGTCATAAGCGATTACTTTATAGGTTGTTGAAGCGCTGCCGTTGTTGATGGCAAATTCATTTCCGTAAGAAACCCCTAGCAGGGTATTTCCTTGCCAGATTTCATAGCACAGGAGGGTGTTGGATGCTTCATTGATACCCAGTGTCAGTTTAAAGCTGGAACCGGAACCGGTGTAACCGACAATCGGCATTGCTGTGCCGGGATTTGTAAACCCTGTGGATGCCGGATCGCGGAGGGTAGCATCGGCATACCAAGTTTTAGCATTCTCCTTTGGCAGGTTGCTGACACCGGTACGAACCTTGGCAGTATTGCTGATCGTATGCCGGTAATGCTCAAAATGCGCGGTAATATCCCGGCCTAAAGCAAGACTCATCGCCAAAGCCATGTTTTCTACTGCCGCTGTCCGGCTGTTGTTATTGACAAACAGTTCCGGATTGTCGATCGTAACGTTTCGCATTGCTCCGTATATCCCATATCCGGTATTTTGAATGGATTCCTGGTCGTAGACCATCATAAGCTGATAGACTTCCGCCAGCTGATACCAGACATTATCGCCGTCTTGATGGGTCGCCTCGGGATAATAGCTGCCCTGATTAAGCATAGGATGCTGTCCGGTGCGGTTGCCTTCCTTGATTTTAGGCCACATATTCTGACTGCCGCCTCCGGACGGGCCATTTGCGTCCAGTCGGTTTTGGGTCGGATAAGGGCTAAAGTAATCCTGAGCCGCTAAGGAATAAAGGTTGTTGGTAACTTCAGCTCGGTCGGTGTCAAGATGGTCATATTGATGACCGATTTCATGGTAATAAGCCCATCCGCCGCCGCTGGTAAGGGTCTGATAGGCAAAGATCTCGCTATAAGGAGCAGCGGTCTGTTTGTTGCCGCTCCAGGAATTGTAGGCTGTATAACCGGTGGTTGCATAGGCCGCCACACCTGGATTCTTGACATAGAATACGCGGCAGATATATTTCCCGCCAGGGATATAATTCGGTGCGTTGGAGTCGGTGGAATTAAAACCGGAATAATCGGAGAATAACTGGTGCAGTTCCTCCCAGGCATCCATGGTATGTGACATCGTCTTTCCTGAAGGATTGCCGTCCAGGGCCTTTTTACAACCGGTTGCTGAAGAGGATAAGATAGTATGTTCTGATACGGCTTCACAGATATCATAATACATCGTTGTTAAATTATTGGCGGTCCGGTTGAAGTGCGACGCTTCCTGATTATAGGGCACGACATTGGTCAGATAAGCTTCCAGTTCAGCCCGGAATACGGCGGGATCGGTCTCGCCATGTACATACAGCGGAAACCTTGTTCCTCCTACGATACGGACTTTTGGAGCACGGCTCTGATCTTCCGGACCACAGTTATTGTCGAAATAAATCGCCGAAGGTCCAAAGGTGTTCCAGGACGGAGCCGTAATAACGTTGATACCCGGTTTGAGGGAGTAATCCCGTTTCCAGCCGTTGACAGCCCAGCTGTCATTACTGGAACTGCCCCTGATTTCTCCGATCTGCCCAAAGACAAGGGTTGGCGCCGGATCATTAGCATCAAAATCAGCATAGACAGAGATGGTTTCATTGGGGGAAATATAAAAGCCGGTGGCATCAAAACCGTAGAAACCGTAGGATGAACGGGTGCGCAGCCTTTCACTTTCCATGTTCCCCGTCTGTGAAAGGGTAAATGTCAGTTGATCAAAGACACCCGCGCTTCCTGCCAAACGTTTCCCTTCATTTAAGATTTCAATAGTTTTATCGCGAAGTAGGCCGGTCATCGAGGCATTGGCCTGGCTTATCTGGGTATCTATAAACCCAGTGTTGACACCCGGTTTCAGTGTGGAATAGGTTTGGTCGGTAAAAACCGCATTGAGGATCGTGTCTTGTGAGGATGCTGACTGGGGCAGGTAAAATCTCAGTTCGGACATACTGGCCCAATCTTCATGGCATTCTGTAAACTCGATCCGAAACCGCCTCATGGTGGTTGCCGGGAAATGTATGGAAACCATGTTTGAATAAGGTCCGGGGAAGCCGCCCTCGGTTAAAAGCTGAAAATTCTCGCCGGAGGTCGTGGTGCTGTAATATAGTTTGTAAGCGGTGACGCTTCCCTTGGGCTGTGTCCCGTCGTGACGACACATATAGTCGATGCTTCCGGGGGTAACGTTGTTTTGGAATGTAACCGTAACGGTATTGGTATGAGTGTCGGAGTTCGGTGTTCCGGTTTCCCAATGGGTATTGATGTCGTTGTCAAAGGCTTTATTCAGAGAACTCGAACTATACTGGCCGCCGTTATTAATATAGCTTTGGATCGCCGTATTGGGTATGCGGCTGACTTGCTCCGCTACCGTTTCGTAGGCGCTCTGGGTAATGGTCTGGGGGGTCTGGTTCGGCTGAACAAAGCCGGATACCGATGGGGCAGCTGCCATAACCGGGCTGATGGGAATATGTGTCATCAGTACGACGATGGCGGCAAGCCATGATAACTTTACAATAATCTTCTTTTTCATGTTTTCTCCTTTCGTAACCATTCTTTTATACTTTTCTCCTAGTAAATTTATTGCGTGTTTAGTTTTTACGGTTTATTCCCTCCTTTCTGTTTTTTAATCAGACTACTATAGACAGTCAAAAAATAAATCAGTTAGATTATAACTTTTACCATAGTATAATCAACAAATAATTATTATTTACTTAATTATATCATCAAGTAATGAAATTAACAATTATGCTTATCAATAATCTTATTATTTTTTTGTACTAATAAATTATGTTGTATTTACTAAGAGATACAAATAATTGTATGTATTACAAAATACGACATGTAATTATAAATAACAATTATTTTAATAAGAGATATTATAACTCAATATTTTCAATCCTGAATTATAATATAAAAATAGTAATATGCTTAACAATAAGATGCTTTTTTAATAAATAGAGTTATGGTTATTTTGAAGTTAAAATACAAACTAGCTGGTATTAGAATAAACAATAGATTATATGTTAAAAAGCATTAGAGATAATGTCATTTTATGGGAGCATTTGTCGTATGATTTCATATAATATTACAGATATTACTAAAGTGGAGGTATATAATGTCAGATAGTAATCAAAGTAATTATCTATCTTATTCAGACGAGAGACAACCGCATGAGTTTTCTGATAGTTATAACTCTGATAACTGCAACAATTATGATAGCAGCAGATTTTGTCCCGGGCCCAAGGGTGATCCTGGTGATGTTGGACCAATGGGACCACAAGGGCCGCAAGGATACCCCGGGCCGAGAGGACCAGCCGGTGCCAGAGGTGAAAAAGGCGTAAAGGGTGATGCTGGCTGTCCCGGACCGGTTGGACCGAGAGGTGCGGCAGGGACGCAGGGAATTCAAGGACAGCAAGGTGTCAGAGGAGACATCGGGCCTCAGGGTGATCCTGGCTGTCAAGGGCCCCAAGGTATCAAAGGAAATCCTGGCCCGATAGGTCCGAACGGACCCAGGGGTCCGGTAGGGGCAAAAGGTGATCCCGGTCCACAGGGTCCGCTAGGAATGCAGGGACCGGAAGGTCCGGAAGGCCCTCCGGGAAAAATGGGTCCGGAAGGTCCGGTAGGCCCGGAAGGTCCCGCAGGAAAAGAAGGTCCCATGGGTCCCGTCGGCCCGAAGGGATGCCAAGGTCCGCAGGGTGAACAAGGCCCTATCGGTAATCAGGGTCCCATTGGTGAGACTGGCCCGGCAGGTGAAATCGGCCCGATCGGAGCGGCGGGCGACACCGGTCCCGCCGGAGCAGCGGGTGACACTGGTCCCGTCGGCGCAACGGGTGACACTGGCCCCGTCGGAGTAACGGGCGACACTGGCCCTGTCGGCAAATTGGCAGGACAGGG
>QMCD01000055.1_pt1 | contig 121087 bp, 105 predicted proteins | sample 1821841 | NCBI WGS metagenome assembly QMCD01 (sample SAMN01991225, study PRJNA193472) | Termite gut metagenome, whole genome shotgun sequencing project. | isolation source: worker | host: Macrotermes natalensis
CGCGATGCAAACCTTGGGAGTCGCTATAAAGTTCGTTGGTAGCTACGCCTATGTGGACTTTCACCACAGAACACGGGCATGCCCGTCATACTAAAAAAGAGGATATCACCTGATATCCTCTTTGTCGTAGACTCGTATTTTTATTGTTATTATCCAAGTAAGGACAATACCCCTTGATTTGCCTGATTTGCCTGAGCCAACATCGCCTGGCCGGCCTGAGCCAAAATATTGTTATTGGAATATCTTACCATCTCAGTAGCCATGTCAGTATCACGAATCGCTGATTCAGCTGCCGTAGTATTCTCAACGACGTTCTTCAGGTTGTTGATCGTGTGCTCCAGACGATTCTGGATGGCACCAAGGTCAGAACGTTGTTTGGAGACTGATTTAAGAGCAAACTTGATGGTCGATACGGTTGCCTTGATGCTGGCTCCCGAATCATCAGCGGTAACATTCAATGTTGAGGTCGTATTATATGCAGTCGCTCCGGCAGTAATCTCATCCCAGTTCATCGTAGCAATGGTAATAGCGATCTGGTTGGCGGAACCCACTTCCGAACCTACCTGGACTTTTTTACCGGGTGAAAAACTTCCGTCAAGCAGCTTCTGCTCGTTAAAGGTGGTCGTTTCTGCAACTCTGTCGATTTCAGTTCTTAAGGCGGTCATCTCGGACTGAATGTATTCGCGGTCGGTTGACTGTAAGGTCTCGTTTCCGGCTTTGATAGCGAGTTCATTCATACGTTGCAACATATCATGAACTTCATTCAGTGCGCCTTCTGCTGTCTGTACGCAGGAGATACCATCTTGAGCATTGGCTGTTGCCTGGGTAAGACCCCTGATCTGACGCCGCATTTTTTCGGATATTGCCAGACCTGCCGCATCGTCAGCGGCACGGTTGATCTTGTAGCCGGATGATAATTTTTCGGTCGATTTTGCCTGAGATGATGTCGTAACGCCTAACATTCTGTTTGAGTTCATTGCTGTAAGATTATGTTGTACTACCATAGTGATTCCTCCTTGAAGTGAATATCGCTTTCCCTGCGATGTTATTTTAGTTTCTGAGTTTTGTTACTGAGATTACGTTCTGTTTCCTGTTTCCACTTTTACATTTCTTTTATGTTTGTTACTTTGTTTCTTATTTTGTTTTGTGTTTCTTATTTTGTGTTTCATCTTTTGTGTTTCTTTTGCTTTTCTTACTTATGTTTCAACCGGTTTATTAAGCACTTGCTTTACTTGTATATTATATCGGCGGCTTTAAAAAATACTTTATAGCTTTTTTAAAAATTTTTCTGGACACGAAAAAGAGGCCGATTTCATCAGCCTCTTAATACTTGGTAATACTTGGGTAATGCTTGGGTGTAACAACCTATTCAGAATATTTGGCAACGGAGTATTTTCAATGGGATGGAACCCAACTGACTTTAGCCCGTTATTATTGTAGTAATGACAAGACGCCCTGGTTCGATTGATTGGCCTGTGCCAGCATTGCCTGGCCTGCCTGAGCCAAAATATTATTGTTTGAGTACCGAACCATCTCTGTCGCCATGTCGGTATCACGGATCGCCGATTCTGCTGCCGTGGTATTTTCAACGACGTTCTTTAAGTTGTTTACCGTGTGCTCCAGACGGTTCTGGATGGCACCGAGGTCGGAACGCTGTTTGGAAACTGACTTAAGCGCGTACTTGATGGTGGATACGGTCGCCTTGATACTGTCCCCGTTTGCGGTAACATCCAATGTTCTGGAGGCATTGTAATCGCCTACGCCTTCGGTTATGGATTCCCAGTTCATCTCGTCGATCGTTATCGCGATCTGGTTGTCGGACTGTACCTCGGAACCCACCTGGATCTTCTTGCCGTCTGAAAAACTGCCGTCGAGCAATTTCTGTTCATTAAAGGTCGTTGTTTCTGCTACCCGGTCGATTTCCGTCTGTAGCGCACTAAGCTCGGACTGGATATATTCCCTGTCAGTAGACTGTAAAGTCTCGTTGCCGGCTTTGATGGCCAGCTCGTTCATGCGCTGTAACATGTCGTGTACTTCGTTCAATGCCCCTTCTGCTGTCTGCACGGCTGAAATACCGTCCTGTGCATTAGCTGTGGCCTGAGTAAGGCCTCTGATCTGGCGTCTCATTTTCTCTGAGATGGCCAGACCGGCTGCATCGTCAGCCGCACGGTTAATCTTGTAACCGGATGATAATTTCTCGGTTGACTTTGCCTGAGATGCTGTGGTAGTTCCCAGCATTCGGTTGGAATTCATTGCTGTAAGATTGTGTTGTACTACCATACTTTTTCCTCCTTGAGTTTTGGTGTCGCCTCCTTGCGATGGCATGATTGCTGCTTATTTATATAAGAAGATTTATTTCTAAACCTTGCTATACCAAACCAAAACGATGTATCAAAAAACGGCATACTGCAATTCAATTCTGAATGCTGCATGCCGATACTGATCGGAGTTATCGTTAGACTATAATAGATGAATCCGGGGACTCACTACAAGTATGATTTCTTATGTCTTCTTCCCTGTCGTATTCGGATTTGTTCTGTTTCCCTATTATAAGCTTAACATATCATGTTAACTATTAAATGATGTTAATCATTGGGGTCAGATCTGATCCGAAATACTTCTATTATAATATATAATTGTGCCGCATCCTTGCGATTATTAATATTTGAGTAAGATAATCCTTTACCTTACTTTTTATTATACTTCCGGGGCCGACTGATGTCAACCCCGGTTTGCGTATAATAGGTTGCCTTATTTTACTAGTTTTACAGTAAGGACAAGACGCCCTGGTTGGATTGATTAGCCTGCGCCAACATCGCCTGACCAGCCTGAGCCAAGATATTATTGTTCGAATACCTGACCATCTCTGTCGCCATATCAGTATCACGGATCGCTGATTCTGCTGCTGTGGTATTCTCAACAACGTTCTTCAGGTTGTTAACCGTGTGCTCTAACCGGTTCTGGATCGCACCAAGATCGGAGCGCTGGGTGGAAACGGCTTTAAGAGCAAACTTGATAGTGGAAACGGTTGCTTTGATGCTGGCACCTTCGTCATCGGCGGTAACGTCTAATACTCCCTTTCCGCCGGAAACACCGTATTCGTCCACGCCAGTGGTTATGGACGTCCAGTTCATCTGCGCGATGGTGACTGCGATCTGATTGGCGGACTGTACTTCGGAACCCACCTGGATCTTCTTACCAGTGGAGAAGCTTCCGTCAAGCAGCTTCTGCTCATTGAAAGTGGTGGTTTCCGCAACCCTGTTGATTTCCGTCTGAAGTGCAGACAATTCCGACTGGATATATTCTCTGTCAACCGACTGCAGGGTTTCGTTGCCGGCTTTGATGGCAAGTTCATTCATACGTTGTAACATGTCGTGAACTTCGTTCAAAGCACCTTCTGCTGTCTGTACGCAGGAGATTCCGTCCTGGGCATTGGCTGTCGCTTGGGTAAGGCCTCTGATCTGACGTCTCATTTTCTCAGATATTGCAAGGCCGGCGGCATCGTCCGCTGCGCGGTTGATCTTGTAACCGGATGATAACTTCTCAGTTGACTTTGCCTGTGATGCCGTGGTGGTTCCCAGCATCCTGTTTGAATTCATTGCTGTAAGATTGTGTTGTACTACCATATTCATTTCCTCCTTGAAATTTGTTCTCGCATGTCCTGCGAGCCGCGTCCTTGCGGTTTTATAGGTCGTTACAATACATATATCGGATGATTATTGATAAACTTTATAGGTGATTTTGTATATTTTTCATTTAATTTAGCTTGTTTAATCTAAAATACGATCTTCCATCACTTTGATTTGGAAAAACGCTGATTGGATCAGGGTACTTTGTAATGCGCTCCTTTCTGCAGTGTATCATATAGTATAATGTCATTATAATATCATATAGTAAAATGCAAGAGGGAACCGGCAAAACCGGCTCCTTCTTGTATGTTTGTTACTGATGGTTTTACAGCAAGGATAAAACGCCTTGGTTGGATTGATTAGCCTGCGCCAACATCGCCTGACCAGCCTGAGCCAAGATATTGTTGTTCGAATATCTGACCATCTCAGTTGCCATGTCGGTATCACGGATTGCTGATTCTGCTGCTGTGGTATTCTCAACAACGTTCTTCAGGTTGTTAACCGTGTGCTCTAAACGGTTCTGGATCGCACCGAGATCAGAACGCTGGGTGGAAATGGACTTGAGCGCAAACTTGATGGTAGAAACAGTTGCTTTGATGCTGTCACTATCAGTGGTAACGTCTAATTTCGGTTCGTCTACATTGTATGCAGTCGCACCCGACGTTATGGACGTCCAGTCCATCTTGTCAATCGTAACCGCGATCTGGTTGGCAGACTGTACTTCTGATCCCACCTGAATCTTCTTTCCGGTGGAGAAGCTTCCGTCAAGCAGCTTCTGCTCATTGAAAGTGGTAGTCTCCGCAACCCTGTCGATTTCCGTCTGAAGCGCATCCAACTCGGACTGGATATATTCTCTGTCAACCGACTGCAGGGTCTCGTTGCCGGCTTTGATAGCCAGCTCGTTCATACGCTGTAACATGTCGTGAACTTCGTTCAAAGCACCTTCTGCTGTCTGTACGCAAGAGATTCCGTCTTGGGCATTGGCTGTCGCTTGGGTAAGGCCTCTGATCTGACGTCTCATTTTCTCAGATATTGCCAGGCCGGCGGCATCGTCCGCTGCGCGGTTAATCTTGTAACCGGATGATAACTTCTCAGTTGACTTTGCCTGTGATGCTGTGGTGGTTCCCAGCATCCTGTTTGAATTCATTGCTGTAAGATTGTGTTGTACTACCATATTAATTTCCTCCTTGAAATTATATTCCGCTTTACTTGCGGGACCGCTTCCATGCGGTTATTTTAGGTTGTTACAATACATATATCGGCGGCTATCAAAAATACTTTATAGCCAAAATCATAAATTTGAACTTTTATGTTTTTATTATTTTTTATTATTAGCAATTTGTTTTATATAATTTTTTACTAAACAATTCCAAACATGGAACTGCTATTGCTTTTTATCCATAAACCGCGGCGAAACGACACCGCTGCTCATTCGTTTATAATAGTCATAAACTTGTTTGGAATGGATACGGTCTTCTTGAATCCCGCTGCGGCTTTCGGCAAAAAGTTTATCGGCCAGCATCTTGTTTCTGGCTTCCTGAGCCTGGATGGTCACGCTGGCATCCGTGATATCCGATATCAGTTGCTTAAATGTGTCAATCTGCTTCTGATACTTTTCTCTGCTTCCCAGAAGCTCTTCCCTGACTCTTTCATACAGCCGGTCAAATCCTTGATCGAGGCGCTCCAGCTCCTCAATCAGAACCGTTTTCCGGTCTACGGTTTCTTCAAACTGTTCCAGAGAAACCTTTTTTTCCTTTAAGATGCTTTCCTGATTTTTGCTCTCGGCAATAATCTGCCTTAAAACATCCTTTTTCTTAAGCAGGCTTTCTTCCAGTATCTGAAGATAGTTCTCAATCATGAAATACCCCTCTCCCTGTTTGATTTCATAACTTCTTTCCATGTGTCACGCATCATCCGCAGATGCGTATTGACCTCTTCCAGGATCGTCTTGTCTTTTTTGATATTGGCTTCGACAATACGCTCCTGCAGATAAACATAAACTCGGTCAAAATCCTGAGCGACCGGATATTTCATATCCAGCGTTGCCCGGAAATTGTCAACGATTCTCTGTACCTTGATAATATTGGCATGCGCCTTGGGAATATCCTTCTGTTCAATTGCCAGTATCGCTATATTGGCAAATTTAATCGCTCCTTCATAAAGCATCAATGTCAGTTCGGCGGGAGATGCCGTCAGTATTTTACTCGTATTGTATTGTGCATATGCATTCATCATTGCCATAGCGATACCTCATCCTTGAATAATTGATTTGTCTTAGGGAAACGCTGATGCAGCGTTTCCCGCGCCGGATTTATGGCACAAAGTGCCAGTTTCCCCTGTAAATCCGTGCGCATCCTGCGGAGCTTAGGTTCCAGCTCAACCGCCCAGCAAGCCGCTAAGAGCACTTTGGCTGGACTGCATCTTGGCCAGGGCCACTTCCATTGCGGAAAACTGCTTGTAATATTTCTCTTCCAGAGCATAGGCCTTGGCTTCCTGCTCGGCAATCCGCTTCGTGTAACTGTCATAATCCGTCTTCATCTTCTTGTCGTTATAAAACGTGTTGATGCTCTTAAAATCTGCATTGCTATCCATGAGGATGTCATTCATCTTATCATATAGATTCTTGGACAAGCCGGTAAAAAACTTGGTTACGGTATCCGGATCATTGGCAATCATGCCTTTCAATACATCATCTTCACTAGAAGTATAGGGATCATCTTCATTGCCATGGATATGGTAAGCATTTTTCTCATTATCCGCCGACAGGAAATAGCTGATTGCCTCGATCCCAAAATTATTGAGATAATAATTTTTCTCGCCGATCTCTACCCCTGCTGCCATTGTCTCTTTCATTAACGATGATATGGACGAGAGGGAACTGTCCCGGCGAAGAATCGAACCTTTGATCTTCTCCTCCCATTTCTCGATTTCCGACTCCGACATCGCCTCTTTCTCTTCGTCGGTCAGCGGCTGGTAATCCTTGGCAGACTCGGCATTGTACAGCTTATCCATTTCGTTGATCAGGGCATTGTACTCATTGATAAAATCCTTTATCATGTCATAGAGCCCCTCGGTATCATCCTGTGTTGTAACAGTAATGACCTCATCTCCGGTTTCCTGTTTGGCCGTAAAGGTCAGCCCGTTGATCTCGATGGTATTGCTCTTGGAGGTAAATTCCGCTCCGTTAAGCACGATAGTGGCATCACGTCCTGCGATTCGGTGAGCATCGGAAAATTGATAGGCGGACGGATCAGCGACGGCCTTTTCTGCCAATTCTAGCTTTGCGGATACCGATTTTTTAATACTTTCATTATCATTGGCAAGATCAGACTCATAATCCGCTATTTGGTTTTCAAGCCCCCGAGCATTTGCGTGTTCTTTCAGGTAACTCTCTAGCGGAGCTATTTCTTTTTTTACTTCAGCAAGGCGTTTAAGCTTTTCTTCATTCTTTGGATCCGCCTTTAACCACATCTCCAATTCCTCGCGCTCGTCAAAAAGCTTGCTTTTAGCATTTTCAATTGCAGCGAAATCTTCATAGCCTTGCTTTTGTAACTGGGAAAAAAGTTTTGCCTTAATCCCGTCGGGATCATTGATCCTCTCCAGATTCTCTTGGGCTGTCTTAAGATCACTCTGAATAACCTGGGCCCGTCTTGCTGTTTCATTCTCAATCCATGCCTGTTTTTCTTCAGGGGACATATTGGCCAAATCTTCATAGGCATCACTCGTATTGATACCTAATGCCGACAAGGCATCAAATCCTTTTTTACCATTGGCCATTATGGTAAAATCGGCATCTTTTCCTGTAGATGACGCGCTTAAGAACATCCGGTGATTGGCAGCATCGAAATTGGCATTGATACCAGCCTTTTTTAATTTGCTGACAACATCCGATACCTTTTCGCTGCCATTCAGACTGATATCGGTCGTCTTGCCGTTTGTTGTGACCGAAAAACTAAAGCTATCATTTTTCGCGATTCCCGTCAGTTCACTCATTGTAGTAGAAGCTGTGATGGAATCATCCACTTTGGCCCCAGTCAGATAGCCTGTTTCAGCCAATTCCTTGATCTGCAGCTTCTGTACTCCGTTAATAGCCGTTCCGCCGGTCAGCACGCTGACAGCATCGGAATTGGAGACTGACGTTGTTTTCTTGCTGTAAGCATCGGTAAAACGCATCTTCGACAAAGTACCATTAAACAGCTTCAGAGCCTTGGTATTCAGTTCTTTCCAGGCCGCCTGCTTCCATTCCAGCGAAGTCTGCTGTTTCTTATAGGTATCCACCTTGGTCCGCTGCGCACTTACCAATTCGGATATAATCGCATCCGTATCTAATCCGGAATTCATCCCCGTAATTCTTATTGCCATCTTTTCTCCTCCTCTTCCCTCGGCATTTCGTAACTTATCCACCCCTATGCTGCCTATATAAAATGCCTATGGCCGATCCGCCGGCCTATATTTCGCTTTCAATTTCAAACCGAACGTATTCGCTTTGCAAGCTATGCCCCTCAATGTTATCGCGACTATCCAGAAGAACGCTCTGCGTTCTTCCAAGCGAACTTGTTCGCTTTTTTATCGTTTTTCATCTACCAGAAGGCCAGCCAGTTCCCAGGCTTTGGCGATCATATCCAAAGTCTTTTCCGGCGGAAGCTCTTTAATCAGTTCTTTCGTGTCCCTGTCAACAATCTTGATCGTAATACGGTTGGTTTTTTCGTGAATGCCGAATACGGCTTCGGAATGAGACATATTTTTATTAAGCCTCTCAACCGCCTTCTTGATCTGCTCGGCAGTGGCTTGTGAATTTTCCTGTTCCTGTGAACTTCCCTGTTCGTCTTTGTTTTCGGTCTTGGCAACAGATACCGTTGTGGCATCTACATTTGCTGCCTGCTCCGGCGTAGGAATCTCGTTATTCTCTACTGTCGCCGGCTGTTGCGGCGCAGCCTGCTTCTGAACGGGCTGTGCCTGGAATATCATAGCACTTCCTAATGGTTCTATAGCCATTGTGTCACCTCCATGTGAATCATGTAATAACCAGTCCATATGAATCATGTAATACCAGTTACTTCGAGCCTTAACGTCGTCTAGTGTTTATATCGGCTTAAACTACAAAAAACTTAGAGGAATAAGAGGAAAAATTTTCGGTAAAAATCAATTTCCGGAAAACTGCTTTCCCGGAAATTTGATAACGCAATATTCATGGGCCTCAGCCCAACAGGTTTTTCAGTGCCTCCATACCTTCGGCACTGGTGGCCTCCTGATTGGCCCTTTGGATATCAAGATATACCTCTTTGCGGTATACCGGTACTTCTTTCGGTGCGCTGATGCCAAGCTTTACCTGCTCGCCTTTAATTTCCAGTACGGTAATCTCGATATTGTTATTGATCATAATCGCTTCGTTTTTCTTTCTGGATAAAGCTAACATTTACTCACCTTCTTTCTCTTTATTTAAGATGTCATAAATTGGAAACTTTATCTCGTACTGATTATCTTCCAAAATAACCTGACATGCTTTCTTGGTCGTAGCGTTAATGATAACAGGTCCCTTTAAATTAACGGACATATTTTTGATGTCTTTGGGAACGGTAAGCGTTACCAGGATCAGCATTTCATTTTCCACTAGGTTGCCGATCGGAGCAAAAACTTCATCATCAATGACCGGATTGTAGTCAGGGCACACGATCAACGGATCCATTACCGGCATGGCAAAAGCCGGCTCCTGAACAGACTGCAGCCAGTGTACGTTGCCGCTGCCTTTTTCGTCGTCATGAACCAACGCAAAATCAGTCAGATCCGGGAACCCGATAATACCTGACGGAAATTGAATGATCTTTTCATCATCAATTTCGATTGTGTCAAAATTCTTAGTTACTATTACCATAACTTAACCTCCGCTTTCACTTTCTATATTAAATCTTAATACTATATCTTAATTTATAAAATTATTTTATCAGATATAATTCATCAATGACGTCTGCATGATCTTTCCGGTAGCCATCAATGCGGCATTGTACGAAAGTTCCGTGCTGGTCAGCTTAATCGCCACTTCAGAAATATCCACATCTTCATTTTCCGACTTGAGAACCTCAAAGGTGGTCTTCTGAGACGTGAGCCGGTTGCTGATCAGGTCCAGCCGGGCGCTCCTTGTCCCATTGTCGGTAACTGCCACATTGATATCATCCAGAGCTTTCTGCATCACCGTGATGGAATGTTCAAACATATTGTGGACTTTTTCGCGGATGCTGTCATAGCCCTTCTGGGCTGCATCCAGCTGTTTCTGAACCAGGTCATAGTCGGCAGTTCCTTCGTCAAGTCCATCCTTTATCGTTTTCAGTTCGTCCACGGTCTTTTCGATGGCTACCAAGTCCGCTACGGCCCGGTCCAGATCATCGACATTGCGGTCCATGGTATGGGTAAAGATTTCATCAGCTGTCGTATTGATCGCAATCCTTTGATTATATCCTACATCATATTCTATCTTTTGTCTATCAGGATCGTCGGTCAGGTAGTCGGCATTATACGTAATGGGCGGGATAGCAATGCCGTCGGCCCCGACTTCGTTCGCCGTACAGGCAAAATAGTGTTCGGGACGCAGGTCGCCTTCTTCCCATTGATCCTTTTCATAGGTTACCCTGATTTCCGTTTCAGTGTCTACTGCGGCTTTGATTTCCTCATAGGCAGCATCCGTAAGAAGAATTTCACCGGTTTCCGGTATATAGATAGCCTGGGAAGCCGCGCTGCCCGCAATGGCCGACTGATAGGGGTCAGGCGTGTCTGACAGCGACACCTCGGTAACAGCAAAGGTAAAGTTCTGCAGTGTTCCCGTATTATCTACATATTGAAATGACGGCAGGACACCAGCTGTGGTATCGTCATAGGCCAGACGCAGCCTGTGGATATCTGCGTTGGTAACCTGCTGTTCTTCGATGCCCGCTCTGGCCGCATCCTGATAATTGCCTTTACTTAATCCTTCTACATCGCCTAAGTCGGTATAATTAACCGAATCAAAGGATTCCAGTTTAACCTGCTCGGTGATCGAATAGCTGAGGTCTTTTTCTTCCACTTCATCAGTAAAACTTAACGTTGTATCGGTTCGATAGCCGGTAAAGACATATCTGCCGGCATAGTCTGCATTCGCCGTGGCATAGACTTCATCGCGCAGGGATTTGACTTGTTCCATGATAGTCGTCAGATCATCGCTGCCCAGATCCTTGTTGGCCGCTTTGGTCATCTGCCTGATGACATCGGTGATGACTTCCGTGGCCGTACTAAGGGCATCGCCGGTAACCGTCAGCCAAGCATCCGCATCTTTGGCATTTTTATCATGAAACTGGGTCAGCTCGGAGACACTCGTGCGTAGCCGCAAGGCCCGAATCGCCACAATCGGATCGTCGGAAGGCCGCGTCAGCTTTTTCTGCGTCGCCATCTGGGTGCTCAGTTTATCCTGAAGAATCTTATTATTATTGATATTATATAGAGAATTATTCTGCATGATCTTATTCGTCATTCTCATGTTTTAATTCCACCTTCTTCTTATTTTTAAATAGGGTGCCGCTACATTTATTAGAATTTCAACGTTGATTAGACTCCGGTCTCCAGGATCAGGCGGTCGTAAATCTCCGTCAGGGTCTGAATCATTTTTGATGCTAATGTATAGGAGTTCTGGTATTTTACCAGATTAACCGCTTCTTCATCCTCATCCACACCCGATACCGAGTTCCGTTGATTATCTATGGAAGTGGACAAGCCCTTATAGGTCTGATAAAAGGTATTGGCATTGCTGGCATTCAGAGCCACATCGCCGAGCAGCATTTCCAAGAAATCTTTGGCGGTGCCGTTTCGGAAGCTGAATTTCTCTTTGCTGTTAAGCAGATCAATCATTTCTTTAACTTGTTCACATTCTTCCACACCTGCTGATGCATCACTCCGGCTTCCCAGCCGATCGGCGTTGGCGAAGAGTTCGTCTAATATAGCTATATTTCCCGCTGTCAGCTCATAATATCCGTTGCCGCTACTCGCATCGAGATCCGCCGCAGTATATTGGCCGCCGGTAAGACTCTCGCCACTGAACATAATACAGCCCGCATTGTTATTTGTATCATAACCGCTGGTAAAAATATCGTTCACTTTTTCCGCAAATCCCCTAATCCAGGCATTCATCTGGCTCATATAATAGGGAATCCCCTGGAATTCTGTCGAAGCTCCGACGGAAGCTTCTCTCCCCACCTTGGTCGCAGTGATGATTTCGTCACATTTGTCGTTATCCAGAATGAAGGTATATTGTTCCCGTGTCTCGTCATATGTCCATGATGAATAGTAATAAATCTGTCCGCCGATCGTCATCTTGCCACCTGTATCAGAGAGTCCGCACAGCTTCATGTCCTTGAGATTCTGATCTGCTACGTCGATGGTCACTGTAGAGGTCCGCACGCCGTTTGCTATCGTCGTTCCGACCCCTCTTACCGTACCGTTAAAATAAAAGCCGTTATTGCCGTCGCGCATCTGCACGAGTCCCTTCAGTTTGCCCTCGATGGCGGAACTGTTCAGGCCGAAACTGTTTCCGTTGTCCCATTTTATATCATAAAGTCCGTCGATGTCAGTCTGATTGACTTTTTCATAATCTTTTCTGGCGGTACAGATCAGCTGCTTGTAATCGCTGCCGCTGGTCAGAAGCTGGCCGCCGGCGATCTTAACGATGTAATTGGAACCGCCGGTCAGCCGGGTCGGGTCATTTACATCATAGATCGGAATTTCATCCACTTCCACGTCGATCAACGAAGAAAGCTCATCGACCAGTTTTTCCCTCTGGTCGCGCAGTTCATTGGCTTTGGAACCGGATAATTCGATAACATTGATCTGTTTATTTAAAGTGGCCAGTTTTTCTCCGATGGAGTTGATCTGGTCTACGGTCTGCTTGATTTCCTGGTTGACATCATTTTGCAGCTCCTGAAGATTGCCGTGCATATTATTGAAGTAATCCGTCATGGCTTTTACCGAAGAAATAAAATCGGTCTTAGAATTCGTGCTGCTGGAATCGGTTGTCACCGACTGTAAGGCTGCACTCATATTATTAAACAAGGTACTGAAACCGGACTTACCATCGTCTTCAAAATAGTCTTCCAAAGTCTGCATATAATATTGCTGCACTTCATAATGGCCGAGGCTGGAACCATTATTCCAATATTTCACGTCATAAAAATGATCCCTGACCCGCTCGATCGCCAAAGTATCCACACCGGCACCGGCGCAGCCGTAAGTCGTAAACGTCCGCAAGGCATCACTGGCCTGCTGCGTAACCTGCTGGCGGCTGTACCCTTCGGTCTGGGCATTGGCGATATTGTTACCGGTAGTATTCAAAGCGGCATTGGAAGCCCGAAGACCGCTGCCGGCGATATATAGTCCAAAAAATTGTGATGGCATCCCTCTGCACTCCTTTCGAATTATCTTCCTAATGTTGTCAGTATGTGCTCTAGCATTTCACTAATCACGTTAATGTAGCGGCTGGAAGCGTTATAGGCATTCTGGAACATGACCATGTTGCTCATCTCTTCATCAGAGGAAACGCCGACGATCTGTTCTCTGGCACTGTAGACCTGATCCACGGTCAGTTCCTGGTTGATGCAGTTCTCCCGGGCTACCGACGCGGAGTTGGCCACCTGTGAAACCATGCTGTTATAATAACCCGACAGGTTTACCTTGGTTTCCACATTGGGGTTCAAGGTATGGGTTTTCTCATCAAAGAGCTGCTTTAATTTCTCCGCCGTATCAAAATCCGCCTTGCCGTCTTCCTTGCGGAACCCCAATAAGGTCGGGGCCTGACGGAGTTCATTGTTGATGGTAATGTTCTGCACCGACCAGTCACCGTCTTCGGTCATCAGATTAAATATCTGCATCGGATTGCCGCTACTGTCACGCAGATAATCGGAATCCGGATAAGGACCGGCAGCTTCGGCGGCCTCTTTCAGGATGTTGTTGATTCCGGTCGTGACCAGATTGATCATCTGGTCAAATTCCGCCTGCACATTCATCAGGACGGACTGGGAGATATCCCGGTCATATGCCACCGGATCTTGCAGATCCTGATAGGTGGCGCGGTGATCGCCTCTGGCATGAAGCTTGGACTTAAGGCTCCCGATATCGGTATTGATACCGGAAGATATGGTGCGCTCCAGATCGAATACGGTAGCACTTTCGATATTCACCTGTTTATCACCGTTGGCATCAATATAAGAAGTCGCCAGGCTTTTCCAGTAAGGTGTATGAAAACCGGTTTCGGGGTCGGTATATAGGGAGATTTCATTAACCGAATCGGTCTTAACGAAATCATTGCCTTCTATTTTAACGTTGACATTGCCGAATACATCGTCATAGTAAGTAATGTTGACCATAGCGCTCAGTTCATCCAGCAGAAGATTCCGCTGATCGCGAAGATCGTTAGCGTGCTCCATCTTGCCGGATTCAATCCGCAGGATGTTTTCATTTAAGCTCCTGATCTGCTGGCCGATCTCATTGATTCTTTCCACATCGGTCTTAACCGTAGCATTGATATTATCCTGATAGTCGGAAAGGCCTTGATACACGGCATCTGCCCTGGTGATAAATTCGTAGCAGCGTTGCACAAAAATACTCTGGTTGGCTGCCTGATCGGGAACATTGGCCAGATCCTGCACCGAGGACCAGAGATTATTCAGCGTCGCGGCAAAATCTTCCCCTTCCAGTTCCTGAAAGAGATTTTCGATTTCTTCAAAGGTCTGGGCCGATACTTCATAAAAAGCACTTCTCCCGGACTCCCGACGATAAGATTTATCCAAAAAATAGTCTCTTGCTGTTTTTGCTTCGGCGTAGTCTACGCCAAGACCGACCTGCTGTTTAGCAACGGCAGATCCGCTTATAGATATGGTATTATATTGTCTGACACCCTGCATGACCATCTGTCTGGTATAGCCAGGAGAGTCCACATTAGACATATTATGCGCCGTGGTATTCAGCGCATTCTGACTGGTCTGTAAGCCGGACGTTCCGACGTATAAGCTTCCCATTAACGACATAATATCACCTCAACAAGGGTTATTGCCTGGCATCAAATCCCTTGGTATGAATACCGATGGAATCCCCGGCGTTATGTGCTCCGCGATTGTAGTTGGCCGTTTCCGGTGCCGCCTTCATCGCCTGCAAGATATTCATGTCAAATTCTACCATCTCCAGTGCGCTTTTAATCAGCTCACTGTTCTGCTCATTGACCCTTGCCACCTTGTGCACTACCGCCTGCAGTTGGTCATAAACCACTGCCAGTTTCTGCTGCTCTGACGGCCTCGACTGCAAAAAGTTAATCAAAACCGTCAATTTCAGTTCTTTAACATCCTTGTTGATTACGTTGGCAATATCTTTCATGGCTGTCCTCATGTCATGGTCTAGCCGATTGATCCTGCTTACAACGCTCTGCTCTTCATCCGTGATCTGAGCCAATTGACTTAAATCGCCGGCAACAATGACCGGCGTTTTTTTCATGGATAATCCAAGCAAGTTCTCATATTCTGAATTGATATCAGTTAGTACATCAATCAAGTTATCAATCAAACTTGCCACTGGATTACCTCATTTCCGCATATTTTTCGATTAATTTGTCGGCAAAAGCCTCCGGACTGACATCATAAGTCCCGTTTTTGATACGTTCTTTGAGAGACGCTACGAGATCTTCCCTGACATCACTGGCACCGGTCACGGCCTGTTTGGCTGTGGAAATATCTTTGCCGATGCTGGAGATCTGCACTTTGTCCGTCTTGGATACGTTGGCTTTGCTTTCCGTTTTCCCGGTATACGTAGTTTTATATGCCTGCTGCACTTGATTGTAAGCTTCTATACGCATATGTGACTCCTCTCTCTATGGACACTGTCCATGAACTACACTTTACTATATTTAATATCGGTTTTTTTACCAAAGACTTTAGCGGTTTTGCAAAAGTTTATAAAATTTTACGGTAAATTCTTTGTTACCCGCTAATTCCCATTCAATTCTTCTCACTGCTACTTAGGGAATCGCTTCATCTGTTTAGTTATTATATCGGCTTAAAAGCGGAAATAATAAGAGTATGAACAGTGAAATGACGGAAATCGTGACTAAAGTAATAAGACATTGTATCTTTTGACACTTTTGACTGATACCATGTTTTGCTAAGATAATACCTAGAAACGGGCAAAGCGAATGCTGCTAAACGCTCGGGCACAAGGAGGCTGCGATGAGTGAAACTATTGTAAAAATCAAAGAACTCACTAAAAAATATGAAAACAGGGCTGTTGTTGATCATATTTCCCTGGAGATCAAGGAAGGTGAAATCTTCGGGCTTCTGGGTCCGAACGGAGCCGGCAAAAGCACCACTATGAACATCATCTGCTCCCTGATCAAACCCACCGCCGGAACTGTCGAACTGTTTGGGAACAACGGTAACATAACTATGAGAGCTGCCGGCAAGAACACCGCGGATGCGCAAGCCATTAAGAAGAGATTGGGCTATATTCCACAAGAACTGGCGCTTCACGGCAACCTGAAAGCATGGGAAAATGTCGAACTCTTCACATCCCTTTACGGTATCCGGGGCGGAGCATTAAAAACTGCGGTCAATGAGGCTCTTGCCTTTGTAGGCTTGTCGGACAAGCGTAACGGTTATACCAAAAATTTTTCCGGCGGCATGAAGCGCCGGCTGAATATTGCCTGTGCCATCGGCCACGATCCGGAACTGCTGATATTTGATGAACCTACTGTCGGGATTGATCCACAGTCCCGTAATTTTATCCTGGAAAAAATCAAATATGCCAATAAGCAAGGAAAAACAGTAATCTACACCAGTCATTATATGGAAGAAATCGAGGCGATCTGCTCCCAGATCGCGATCATGGACGACGGCAAGATCATTGCCATGGGCACCAAGGAAGAACTGGTACGGCTGGTGACCGACCGTACCGATAACGACTTATCACTGGAAGAGGTCTTTCTTACCTTGACCGGTAAAAAACTACGGGATTACGGAGAGGGGTGAATATAATGACTTGGGGACTGATTAAAAACAACTTAAAACTGATGCTGCGTTCCAAATGGATATTGGTCTTTATGATCTTTGCGCCGGTGCTGGTCATTTCGATGCTAACAAATGTCTTTGATGCCATGATGGCGATTGACTATAGCATCAAGCCTTTTGTTACCGGATACCGAATGGCCGAAAACAGTAAATACGAAAACATTATCGGTACACTTTCTACTATTGCTAAGAAAAATAACATAACCTTATCAGAATATCCGGAAGGCGACATAGAAACCCTGATTAGTAGCGGCAATGTGACGGTTTTTGTGGATATCAGCGATGACAAGCTGACTATTTACCGGCACGATAATGCCGAAGCGGAAAGCGCCCTTGTGGAAGCGATGTTCACTACCGTTTCCGATAAGATAAATGAGACTGAAATAATCCTGACCTGGCAGGCCGAGCAGGGTCTGACTGCTGCCGATTCGGCTGACGCTCAGAAACTTCCTCCATCTGCTGCCGAAAAACTTCAGGTCGTAACTATTGCAACCGATCCAGTTCCGCCGGCCAAGGATTATTACGGCATCATTGAAATCGTTTATTTCATGTGGTGCGGCTGTATTTCTCTGGCTGCAGTGATCCCCAGCGAACGGAAGAATAAAATCGGCGTTCGTCTGCGGCTGACTTCCGCCTCCAGCCTGCAATTATATCTGGGGAAATTTATTCCCTGCTGGCTGGCAACCGTTATAGAACTGACAGTGGTACTGTTGATCAGTATCTTCATACTGGATGTCCATTGGGGTAACTGGCCTGGATCGATCCTGATCCTGTTTTTACTTTCCTTGGCGGCAACCGCCTTTGGCATGATTCTTTTTACGGTATTTTCTCATGTTGCAATCAGTATGGCTGCGGGATGGACCATCTTCTTTGCCATCGGGTTTATGGGCGGCAGCTTTATGACCTACATGTACTCTTTCCTGCCTGATGCTTATATACGGTTATCACCGCAATATTATATCAACCGAACGCTGGTGGAATTTTCCACACAGGGACACAGTGATACCATGGTTCCTTGCATTATTATGTTGCTGACGATTTTTCTGGTGTGTACTATTATCGGTATTCCGATTGCCAGTCGAAAGGAGGTTTCGCGAACATGAATGGATTTCTTACTATGTTACAGTTAAACATGAGGCTGCTATTAAGAAACAAAGGATTCTTGTGCTTTCTAATTATATTACCATTGTTTTCCGTGTTAATGCTGAATATTCAGCTTGGTACAGAGATGGAAACCGGTAATTTTGATCCGCACTATGTGCAAGAATCAGATATCGGAAAGCGTCTGCCGATGAGCATGGATCACTATCAATTAAGTATTATGGTAATTGATACCGATCAATCCTGGCTGGCTGATTTTATCCTGCAGCAGCTGGCAGACACCGGAACCTATCGTATATACCGCTCTCGTTCAGATATCGTCAGCATGGAAGACGCTGCCGCCGAAGCAACTGCTTATGTGAACCGCAATACCGTCGGTGCCGCCATGTATATCCCGCCGGGTCTGGAAGAGAATATCCGTGGCAGCAAATCCGCTGATGCCGTCTATTTATTTAAAACCTCCGAAGACGGGAGGCTTGCCCTCTTGCAGGAAAGCCTGCAGACGGCTATAAACAGCCTGACGGCCCTCGATGCCGCCACGGCCGGGAAACCCGAAGCTTTTCGGGAACTGGCAGAAGACATGACGGCCATGCGGCCGGAAAAGGAATTCCGCACTTTCTTAAGTGACAGTGAAAGTAATGTTTTAACGGATGAACAGGCAAATAATAAAAGTAATATCGGATACACACTGGCCATCGTCAGCATTGCCTTTTTATTCACCGGTATTTTTATCGGCTCCATAGCGGTCGAAGAAAGGCAGAATCTGGTCTTTACCCGCATCTTGCTGACGGGTACCCGCATTGCCGGTTATGTCGGTATTAAACTGATTCTGTCGGTGATGGCGACGTTGTTGCAGGTTGTTATTATGGGCATCGGTATCTTATTGTTTGTTAAGGTTGATTTGGGCCTGCCGATCTGGCATTTTATGTACTTTATATTCGGTTTCGGCCTCATTTTGAATCTGTTCAGTGTCGTAATCAGTGCCGTTCTGAACAATCTGTTGAGTGCCAGTTATTCTTGCTTTTTTCTCTTTACTGTATCCAGCCTTTTATCCGGACTGTATTTTCCACTGGAGTCAGTGGGGGAACTGTGGAAACGCGCCGCACTGTTAATGCCGGCACATTGGGTAGTCAGATGCTGTGAGATGGTGATGCTGGAACAAAGTGGGGCATCGTCTACTTTCCTGTTGATTGTATTGGGTTTTGTTGTTATTATTTTATCAGGTGGATACCTAGGGCTTAAGGTGAGGCAGACGTAAGCATATCATGAAAGAATATTATTTCCCAGTCGTAAAATTCATATCATTGTTATTCCTGATTGCGTATTTTATGGCGGCAAGCTGGGAATGGGCAGGGGAAACTGGCATGGAGCTGTTTTTGCTCGCATGCCTGCTTGCCGTTTCAATGTATTACGAAGTTGCCCGGGAAAAACGGCTGTTTATTTTTCTTACGGAGGCGTTTTTGTTGCTGGTATTGCTTTTCCTGTATGGGGAATACTGTTTTTTTCTATTGCCCATAGTACTTCTGGACGGGCTGACTTTTTTTTCCGCACCTTTGGTTTCGTACTTTCTTCCCCTTTTAGGTGCTGCCTACGATCTTGACTATGCTTACCCTTATATTTCTTTTTGCCTGTTTGTCATCATCCTGTACATCCAGCACCATGTCATCATTAAGGAATACCGATCCTATCTGGTCGATTTCGAGAAACAGGAGAGCCAACTGAAACGTTCCCTGAATCATAAGGATGTCTTTCTGAAAAATAAACTGGAACAGAACCGTCTGCATTTTGAAAACCGGATCCTAGCGGAAAAAGCCCGTTTGTCACAATCCTTACATGATAAGCTGGGACACAGCATAAACGGCAGTATTTACCAATTGGAGGCTTGCAAGGTATTGGTTGAACGGGAACCGGTGAAAACACAGCACCGGATGGATCAGGTGATTCTTTCGCTACGGGAAAGCATGGATGAAATCCGGTCTATCCTGCGGGAGGAAACGCCTGATAAAAAACAGATGGCTTTATTACAGCTGACGGATCTCTGTGAAAGCTGCCGTCAAAAATACGGGATACATGCCGAAGTCATCCTAGAGGACAGCATCACCTACGATCCGGCCCAGATTAAGGCATCGATCTGGGAAGTTATTCTTGATAATACCTTTGAAGCAGTATCCAATGCCTTAAAATATGCCCAATGTCAAAACATCCGCATCCGCATCATGATCCTGAATCAGTTCATCCGCTGCCACATCAGTGACGACGGTGTGGGCTGCGGGGAGATTGTGGAAGGAATGGGGCTGCAGGGAATGAAACAGCGGACCCGGGAACTCGGCGGGACACTTTCGGTTAAATCGGTTAACGGATTTGAGATAAATATGATCTTGCCGTTTGATGTGTAAATGGCAGATTGATATTAGAAGCGGGGAGGGATAAGCAAAAGATGGAGAAAATAAAAGTTATTATTGCTGACGACAGTGATTTCGTCAGAGATGGCATGCGGATTATCTTAGATGTGGACGATGAATTTGAAGTGACCGGCTGCGCGGCTAACGGAAAAGAGGCATTAATACTGGCGGCGGCCCGGACGGCCGATGTAATCCTGATGGACATCCAGATGCCGGTTATGGATGGCATCGAGGCTACGGGAGAAATCGTCCGTCAGAATCTGGGGAAAGTACTGATCCTCACCACGTTTGATGATTATGATCTGGTGAATAAAGCTTTGCAGAACGGCGCAAAAGGTTATCTGATCAAAAATCATGCTCCCGAAACTCTAAAGCAGATGATTAAATCCATCCATCAGGGTGTCAATGTCCTGGATGAAAAGGTTTTTGCCCAGCTTACCGACCATGTCCTTCAAACCCATGCCGTTTTTGACACGTCGCTTCTTACGGCACGGGAACTGGACATTGTTAAGGAGATAGCCGACGGCCTGACCAACCGGGAAATTGCCGAGAAGCTTTTTATCAGTGAAGGAACGATTAAGAATCATATCAGCACTATCCTGGACAAATGTGAATGTTCCCATCGCACACAACTGGCGGTATATTATCTGACCGGAAAGCGGTAGCGCTTTAAGAAACGCCGAATAAATCCGTGTTTCTTAGATTTTCAGATGCCCGTCCACAATATGCACGATCCGGCGCGCTGCTTTTGCCACGTTCATATCGTGGGTAATCATCACGATCGTATTCCCCATTTCATTTAACTGTCTGAATAATTTCAGCACATCGCTCCCGCTGCTGCTGTCCAAGGCACCGGTAGGTTCATCCGCCAGCAGCAAGGCCGGCTCTCCTACCAAGGCTCTGGCAATGGAAACCCGCTGCTTCTGGCCGCCGGACAGTTCGGCCGGCCGATGCCGTAAGCGATTATCAATACCCAGCATCCGAATAACCGGCATACAGTGTTCTTCCGCTTCCCTGATCGTCATTCCCCGCACCAAAAGCGGCATGATGATATTCTGTAGTATATCGTAAGTCGGTATCAGCTGATAGTTCTGAAAAATAAAGCCGATTTTTCGGTTGCGGATATTTCCCATTTCTTCTTCCGGCATCTGATGAATGGCCTGATCCTCCAGATAATAATCACCGGAGTCGGCAATGTCCATACAGCCTAACAGATTCATCAGCGTCGTCTTTCCTGAGCCGGACGGCCCCAGAATGGCGACAAACTCTCCCTTGGCCACTTGAAAATCCACATCATGCAACACTGGGATCTTATCCGTTCCCAACAGATAGCCCTTATTAATCCCTGTCATGTTGATAATCAGATCCTGTTCCGGCTGACTCTCTTTTGTCCGGCTGACTGTCTGGTCTGACTCTGGCTGATTTGACTCTGGCTGGTCTGACTCTGGCTGGTCTGACTCTGGCTGGATTTGTCCTGAACCATCTTTCTTAGATTGATTTTTTTCTGCTGGAATATGTTTTAACTTTTTTTGTCCTGGCTGCTTTAGGTTCATTCCTGCCTCCATTAATAATTTCGTTTATTCTTTTCTGATTATTCCCATATTTATTCCCGAACTTACCCTCGTGCCGATCCCCGACTTATCCTCGTGCTTACCCCTGGCTTATCCTCATACTTATCCTCGTGTTTACTCACGGTTCAACGCTTCCACCGGGATCAGCCGGGAAGCCTTGAAAGCCGGATAGAATCCGAACAGGCTGCCGGTCAGTACTCCGAACACCAAGGACAAAAGACCTCCCCACAGCGACAGTTCCATCCTCACGGAAAAGCTTTCTATAATCGGCGTAATACCAAGTGAAACGAGAACGCCCAGAACTGCCCCCACCAGGCTGATGCAGCTGGCTTCCAGCAAGAATTCCAGAAGAATATCTTTCCGGTCGCAGCCGATTGCTTTTAAGATACCGATTTCATTGGTTCTTTCCTTAACGGATACAAAGAGAACGTTCATAATCCCGATCCCGCCTACGATAAAGACGATCACTGACATGGCAATCAGCAGCAGCGTCATAGTCTGGTTGGACTGTTCTGCCGCTTCCATCTTGCTCCCGGCATCTGAAATAGTAAATACCGCATTGCTTCCATAGTTATCGGCAAGGACAGCGGTAATGTCCGTCATCATATCGGCTACCTGGCCAATCTCTTCGGCCACTACGGTAATCGTGGGGCTGACATCTTTGCCGGTCAGGTATTTGATGCCGGTGGCATAGGGAATAAAGATGGTCTCGTCCGGACTGATTCCCGACGATACGGTTCCCATTTCTGCAAGCACGCCGGCCACCACATAGACGCGGTTATCAATATAGACCGATGCGTTGTAGGCATCCAGCATGCTGTCAAACATTTCTCTGGCAACGCCATAGCCCAAGACACAGGTTTTGTCTTTGTATTCATCGTTTTCCTCCGTCAGGAAATCGCCGATTGCCAGTTCCAGATTGCTGATTACGTCATAGTTCTCCTTCACGCCGGCGACAGTATAGCTAACGCTTTCTTCCAGGTTACCGCCTTCGGTATCCGCTTTGACTGTATAGGAAATCGTACTGTTGGCAATCCCGGGCACGTATTCTTCCAATTCCGCGATGTCGGAGGTGGAGAGGATAATATTTTCCGTATTGGTACGGTTGCCGAAGTCGCCGAACATCCCCATGTTCGGCATGCCGGCATCATAATTACCGCCGCCAAAATTACCGCCGCCAGGAATGGCATTCCCGCCGCCAAAGCCGGCATTGCCGCCGGGCATACCGCCGCCCATTCCCGGAAAGCCGCCGCCGAATCGGCCGCCGCTGTCGTTATATTCATAATAGATATCGATGGCACCGGCATTCAGGTTTTTAAATTGCTCTGCCACCTCCATCCGGCCGCCGGTACCGATGGCGATAACCAGCATAATAGTCGCAGTGCCGACTACGATGCCTGTCGATGTCAGAAATACTTTGAACTTGTTCTGAAAAAGGTTCAGTAACACTAATCTGAAAATTTCCGACCATCTCATCTATTTGTAACCTGCCTTTCCCACACTATCGTTTCGCCTTCAGAAAGCCCTTGGATAATTTCCGTATTGATTCCATCGGTAAAGCCGACAGCTATTTCTTTGGTTATGATCCTGCCGTTTTCTTCCTGTACCTTTATATAGTATTTTTCCCCGTCCTGTTCAATCGCTTTATTGGGAACATAAAGCACCTCGGCACTTTCTTCGGTGATAAAAGTCACTTCTGCCGTCATGTCCTGATAAAGGGTATTGGTCGTTCCTTCTAACGTTACGGTAACATCGGTAAGGGTTTTATTGGTATTACTGTCTATCGTGGCAGCTCCGATCTCCGTAACCGTGCCCCGGAAGACCTGATTGGGAAAAGCCGCAACGGTTATATTGGCCTGACTGCCAAGGCCTGCCGCTGCCATATCCTCTTCTTCTATTGACAGGGTAATGGTAATGGCATCATAGTCATTCAGTTCGATCAATTCGGTGTCCTGATTCAGGACGTCATCTACCGCTACGATAGTTTCCATAATCAGACCGCGATAAGCGGAATAAATAACGCCTTCAACAATGACGGTGTCAAAGTCTGCCAGTTTTTTCTCAGCCTCCTCTAGGTCAATCCGGGCTTTTTCCTCGTCAAAATTTCTTTGGGCAACGGCTATGTCATAGATTTCCTGGCTGTTTTCCGACTGATAGTTTCTTTTCTTCAACTGGGTATCCGCTTGGACCGTTACGGTTTCTAACTGTTTATTGGCCAGCTCCAGCTCCGTTTCCGCGTCACTTACTGTTTGTTCGTCTGTGACGATCTGTTCCGACAGCACTTCGATTTCCTCAGTCAGTTCAGTAACCATTGCTTCCGCGTCGGCCTGGGTCTGGACAGCGATGATCCACCAGTATAGGTTAGTTTCGCGGTCGGTTTCTTGGACCATGTAGACCGCGTTGGCAAGCACCTGCTGTTCGGCGGTGAGCCGTGTCTGCTTCTCAGCCAGATCCGTCTGGGTCTCCGTCAGGGCTTCCTGTGCTGTTGTCAGCGCTTCTTCCTTGGCCGTCACATCGGTCTGTGCGGCAATGACGGACTGGCTGTATTCCGACTGGGCATAGGTACCGTACAGCCTATTCAGTTCGAGCTCGCCTTCCGCTTCCTGCCTTGACTGTTTTCCGCCGGTCTGCATCTGATCGTAGACATTTTGGGCTGCCGTCACGTCCTCGCTAAGCTGGGTCCGGATGCTGTTAACGCTTTTGTCTGTCAGTTTCAGCAAAGGTTCTCCCTGTTCAATCTCCTGACCGTCCTTCACATACACTTCTTCCACCAGCAATTGCCGGTCGCTGCCGGCAGAGTCGTTGCCGCTGTTGCCGGCTTCCGCACCCGGCATGGCAAAATTCATGCCGCCGCCCATGCCGCCGCCCATACTCCAGGTATAAGTACTTTCGCCGCTGAATTCACTGATGTCAAGGTCAAAGCTTTGCACGGTGGTGCCTACGTCAAGGCTTCCGCTTTCTGTAATTCCCACTGATAGCCGGCCTGATATAACGGTCGTCTCCTGATAGGTTATTTCTTCGTTATTATTTAGAACAACTACGACTGCTACAACTATGGTCATTATTGCTGCTGTGATTATGACTGCTGCCTTTTTCATCCTTACCCCCATGTCCGTAAAATGTCAGTAAGCATAAGCGAATATACGGACGATAAATCATTTATAGTTTACGCAAAATAGTATCATAAAAGTCGAATTCAACCACCGGGAAAGCCGCCGCCTTGAAAGCCGCCTTCAGGAAAGCCGCCGCCTTGAAAGCCGCCTTCGGAAAAGCCGTCTTCGGGAAAGCCACCTTCGGGAAAGCCACCTTCCGGAAAGCCACCTTCCGGATAATCTTCTCCAAGCTCGTTCCCCTCCGAATCATTACCTTCTGAAGCATTATCTTCCAAAGCATTCTCCTCAGAAAAAGTGCCTGTTGCGGTACCATCGGTTCCTTCCGTAACATTCATCACGCTTTCTATATAAATCGTATCACCTTCAGCCAGGCCCGAGATAATTTCTACATTGATGCCATCGGAAAAGCCGGTTTCAACTGCTGCCTTTTCTCTGTTTCCCCTATTATCCTTGCGGTATACGTAAGAGATATCATTTTCCGTAAACACTGCTTTCCGGGAAACATAAAGGACGTTCTCTACTGAGTCAGTCACAAAGGTTACATCGGCAGTCATCCCTCCATACAGCCTGGCGGTATCCCCTTCCACATGAATGGTAACCGGATAACTGATGGTGGCATATTCAGAAGATGCCGCGGCAGTAATGCTGGCAACCGTACCCTGATAGACGCTATCCGGTTCGGCTGTAAAGGCCAGTTCTACAGTGCTTCCGACCTTTACTGCTACAATATCTTCCTCCGATATATGGATGGTAACGGTATAATCGTCGGCCTGGGTGTAGGTCAGCATGGCACCTGTATTGACCAGCTGATCCTCCGCACTGTAGGCAATATCCAGAACCAGGCCGTCTGCTTCGGCATAAATCACATTATCGGTACCGACGAAGGCTTCAAAGGCATCATATTTTTCCTGCAGCTCATCGACATCATTCTGGGCTCCGTCCACAGTGTCGGACAGTCCTGCTGTCGAATATTCATATATCTCGCTGGCTAGCTCACCAGTCAGGCTGGCATTTTTATAATCAGCGGCAGCCTCGGCATCACTGACTATTTTTTGATTGCTTGCCAAGGTGATTTCCGATTGTATCTGAATGATTTCTTCCTGATTGTCTGTGATGACATCCCGATATCCCTGAAGCTGTTCCTCCAGCTGCTCGAGACTTGCGCTGGCTGTCTCATAAGCCTCCAGATTGCTGACATAGGCGGTAGCATTATGAAAATCAGTTTCCTCATACTTATTCTTGGCCTGGGTATAAGCAGCCTTGGCTTCTTCATAGGAATCCAACAGATCTTCATCTTCCAGCATCAGCTGGGCCTGACTGATTTCCTGTTCCAGCACTTTAATCTCGGACTCAAGCAAGGCCACGCTGGCACTGTTTCTGGTCAAAGCCGCCTCATAATCCGCCGATGCCCGGCTGCCGGTCACAGTATTGGCATCAAGGGTCTGTTGGGCACTGACCAGCGAGGTCTGATAATCGGTCTTGGCTTCCGATAAGGCAATCTCCGCTTCTGCCAAGGCAGCACCCAGCTTTCGCCTGACTCCTTCTACACTTTCGTCGGTCAGCCGGAACAGAGCATCCCCCTGTTTGATTCTTTGCCCTTCTACGGCTAAGACTTCCGCCACTTTCAGGTAGCGTGGGTTTTCTTCCTCATCTTCGCTGCTTTCTTCCTCTTCGTCGTCCGACACATTGAGATTTAAGTCATACCGAACCGAACTTTCTCCCATTAATAGATTGCCGCGTTCCATAATGCCCAACACTAGGTTACCGCGCTTGACCGTCTCTTCTTTATAGACATAATTCTCTTGATTTAACATTGGCTCGATAAACACCGTATAACCGGCGGCCATAATCAGCACCAGTACTAAGATTCCGGCTATAATCAGGTTTCGTCTCAGTTTCTTATCTTTTCTTATCATCATGTCATCATAATCCTCATCATATATCTTATACCCACTGAATTATTAACAGCTTCTCCATCGAAATCTTAACAAATCAATACGCAGCTATTGCTGGCCGGCATTGTCTCCGCTTGGCATCTGCGGCTGGCCGGCATTGTCTTCGCTTGGCATCTGCTGTATTCCCTGCCATTGCTCCGATGTCATCCCAAAGTGCACATAAGCTGTCAAATTGGATTCCAGCCCGGCAAAATCTCCCTCCAGATTCACCATCACCTGATAAGTTATGGAAGAATTGCTTTGGCTCTGCGATACCGGATTAATAGAGCGCACATGGCCTTCATAACTGCCATAACCTTCCACCGTCACATAAACTCTGTCGTCTACGGTAATATCTGCGATATCTTCCTGACCGACATTGGCCGTTACGGTTACTGTCTCCGGGTCACTGTAGGCCAGCAGCAGACTTTCACCAGACAGATAACTGCCTTTCCGAACCCCTACCATCACAATATTGCCGGCATTTTCCGTATAGAAATAACCATCAGCGATTATCTGATCAAAAAGAGTCAGGTTCTCCTCTGCCTCATCCTTGTCATCCGCAAGGGTAGCATAGGTTTCCTCCAGTTTCTGCGAGGTGGTATCGTATACTTGCTGAGCATTTTCATTTTCCGCCATGGTGATATCAAAATCAGCCTGATTCGTCAGCGTTGCCTGCTGATATTCGGTTCTGGCCTGCACTAACTGAGCCTCAAGATCCAGAAGCTCACTGTTTGCCCGATCCAGACCGGCCGCCGCCACAGCAGAGGCTTCTTGATATTGTTCTAAGGCCTCTTGATAAGCCGCTCCGTTTTCCTGCACCAGTTCGTCCAACAGATTGTATACCGTCATTCTCTCGGCATCTTGATTGACCTTGACAGAAGCTCCGGCACTTCCCATTCCCCTGATGGTGCTGCCCGTTCCCCCAGCGGTGTTTCCTGTTCCTCCGCCGTCATTGCCTGCCCCGGCGTTACCTGCTCCGCCGGCGACATTGTCCGCCCCTGCGACTTCATTTTCTCCTCCGGCGTTGCCTTTTCCTATGGCAGCATTACCGGCCATATCACCGCCTGTTCCCCCGGCAGTATTGCCTGTACTTCCTGATTGGACAACATTACCAGAGGCTGAGGAACTGTCTGTACCGACTGTATCTTCCAGCTCTTCAATATTCCATTCTTCATAAAGCTTCATCTGATAGGTAAAATTATCATAATAGGTATCCTGAAGTTCTTTTACCTTATAGTAAGTATAGTAGTAATTCTCTTGAACAGAAGCGGTATACTCCTCCACCAGCTCCCGGGCATCTTCTACCTGCTGTTCCAGCTCCGTCACTTTCGCGGCAGCTTCCGCCATCGCTTTGTCATACTCCGACTGGGCATATTTTTGATTGATTCCGGACAATAGCTGTGCCTCAGAAGCATCCAGCAATCCGATCTCATAATCAATCTTTCCCTGTCGGTAGGCCAGGCCGGTCTCGGTTACTGCATCGTTTAATTCCCTGGAAGCTTCCTTTAGTGTATCTTCCGATACTTTGAAGACCTTGGTGTCTTCTGCGACCTGATCCCCTGTCGAAAGATAGCTTTCTTCCACGTACAAGGCGGTTTCTAAAAAATCCAGCTCATACATTTCATCCTGCATCGCCACGCTGGTCAGTCCGCTGGCAGTGATGACACCTTCCAGGTTCATTCCGCCAAAAGCACGCTCCGGAAAAGCTTGCTCCGTTTCCTGTTTAAAAATCCCCATCTGCCACAATACTGTTCCTGCGATTGCCAGTAACGCCACCAGTATTACGGCCGCGACAATGACTTTTACTCGTTTATTTCTTGTGTTTTTTGTTTCTGGAAGTGAGTTAGTCGATTCCATTTGACCTCCTGCCGCCTCATAGCTCTTTACTATTATCTTCAAAATCCGCGATATTAACATAATTGAATATAAGCTGTGAAGCTTAAAAAAACCTTGAAACTATCATTTTTAAATGTGAAAAAAGTGTGTAAAGAAATTCTAAAGCCGTTCATTGAACGGATTGTTTGTGCCGCATAGCGGCATGTTTGGAAGTGTGAAGCAGTGAAAAGATGAATCAATATTTCAAGATTACTTAAAGGTTTTTAAGATAGGGTTATATTATAATGCTATAATTGTTATAATTCATATAGTAATATGCCTATACGTCATGATGTTCTTATGGAGGAAACGGTATGAAAATATTGATTGTTGAGGACGAAAGACAGCTTTCCGATGTGCTGACGGTACTCTTAAAGCAGAATCTTCATGTCACCGATGCTGTCTATAACGGCATAGATGCGGAGGATTACGCCATGACCGGCGTATATGACGCGATTATTCTTGATGTCATGCTTCCAGGCAAGAACGGAATCGAGGTGCTGCGCTCCCTGCGCCAGCAAGGAAATAATACACCGGTATTGCTACTGACTGCCAAGGCTGACATCGAAGACCGCATCCTGGGACTGGATACCGGTGCGGATGATTATCTCACCAAGCCCTTTTCAACCGGCGAGCTATTGGCCAGGCTGCGGTCGATCACCCGGCGCGGCAATGAATATCTGGGCGATGCCCTGCAGGCAGGCAATACCGTTCTGGATAAGAATACCCATCAACTCGGCACTGGCAAGGAAACTGTGACTCTTTCCGTCAAGGAATATCAGATTATGGAAATGCTACTGGTAAACAGCCGCCAGATCATCCCGAAGGAGCGGTTTGTGGAAAAAATATGGGGGTTTGACAGCGAAGCGGAGTATAATAATATCGAAGTTTATATTTCCTTTGTCCGCAAGAAACTCCTTGCTATCGGTTCCGACCTGCAGATCAAGGCTGTCCGCAATGTCGGTTATTCCTTGGAGGTGGGCGTATGATCAAACAGCTTACCGTCAAGATCGTCGCGGTTGTTCTGGGAAGTTTATTCCTGGTTTTTGCCGCTATGCTTTTAGTTTTAAATCTTTCGGTCCACTCAGCTTCGGTCAAAAGAGCAGAAGAAATCATGCTGTCGATCGTAGACAATGACGGCTTTTTGCTGCCACCGCAAGGCCGGCCGACAGATTGGCCGGAAGATTTGCCGGCAGACCGGCCGGAAGATTTGCCGGCAGACCGGCTGGAAGACTTCCCGCCGGCCAGTGTCTTTGGGGAACCCGACATGATGCGGGCCGGACATTTATTTTATGCCAAATTAGGCCAAAACGGCGAGCTGTTGGAACTGAATCTGGATATGATGTTCGACTTTACCGCTGCTGATGCGCAGGATTTCCTGACCCAGGCTCTGGATTCCGGCAAAGCAAAGGGCGATATCGGCAGCTTTCATTTTATGGCGGCAGACAAGCCGTATGGACAGATCGCAGTATTTACCGAGCGCAGCATTGAAATGCGGCTGCTGGATCATTTGACACGGACCTCGCTCTGGGCCGCAGGGATTACCGCCATTATCCTGGCGTTTGTGGCTACATTGCTGGCACAATGGATGGCCGCACCGATAAAATCTGCGTTTGACAGGCAGCGGCGTTTTATTTCGGATGCCAGCCATGAATTAAAAACCCCGCTGACCGTCATCAGTGCCAACGTGGACGTGCTGCAGCATGAAAGCGGGGACAACATCCGGCTTTTTCATATCAAATCACAGGTGGAGCGAATGAGCGGGCTGGTTCAGAGCCTGCTGACCCTGGCCAGAACTGACGAAAGGCCGACGGCTATCATCTTTGACGAATTTAACTTGAGTACTGCTATATTGAACGCAGTCCTCGAATTTGAAAGCCGCGCTTTTGAAGAGGGAAAACAGTATTCCTATGACGTTACCGAGAATTTGGTGTATTGCGGCGATGAGAAAAAGATAAAACAGCTAGTCGGCATCCTGATTGACAACGCCATCCGCTATTCTGGCATCAGCGGACTGATCAAAGTATCGCTCCTTCCGGAAAGCGGCCGCATGTCCCGGACTAAGCGATTGCGGTTCCGGCGTGGATCTCGGAACACTAACAGCCGCCTGTATCTCTCCGTCTATAACACAGGAACCGGTGTCGCTGATGAGGAACAGGATAAGATATTTGAACGCTTTTACCGCAGTGACGAATCCCGTTCCCGCGAAACCGGCGGTTACGGGATCGGGCTTTCCATTGCCAAAGCCATTGTTGCCGCTCATAAAGGAAAAATAACGATTGCCGGCGAATATGGTCAATGGGTGCGGTTCGATGTTTTATTGTGATTGCGCCAACGCAAAGAGCTTACCGGCAAAGTAAAGCGGGATATTGGTAATCGACCCGTTACGTACATACTCATTGGTACTAAAACGGACCGCGGTTGCCGGACGGTGTTTCTCAATATAGCTTTTGAAACTGACAACGACAATCAGATATTTCTTATAATGTTCCAACATCCGTCCGTGAAATGCCGACATTTTCCGCCTTTTCTGATTTTCTTTTTTTTCGTCCAGATGGCTTGTCATTATTATGGAAAGACAGCATCAATTCTATGTGTTCCGTGAGTCTGTTGTTATCTTCACTTAACCGAAATTCAGAAATCAGCTTTGTCATTGGCAGAGTACTAATGATTTCATATGTTTCCTTGTCAATTGCCACCTTGCTCTTGACTGTCCGGTTTTCCTCACGGTTCAATAGGTAATCAACCGTTACATTAAAATAAGTTGCTATTTTAATTAATTTTTCGTGCTTCGGTCGGCATTTTCCGCTTTTCCAGACTGAAAAAGTGGAAGGATGGATTCCGGTAGCTTTGGAAACAGCGGCGGCTCTTACACCTTTTTTCTTTAACAATTCTTCAAATATTTCGTACATGATTACCCTCCTCCTTCATTATCATGGGTTCAATAAGTGCTTTACAATAATATAATTAAACAATAGTATTAATTAGTGGATTTTATTTTACCGAAGTTTTATTAAGTATAACGCAAAATAATTAATATGTCAAATGTTGTAATAATCTCTGTATTCCGACCGTGTCGATAAAGAGCTTAAAATACATTATGACGGTGGTGATTCTGAAACTTACGCAAAAACTTATGTAAGTGGAAATAGGGTAATTAAATTAGGATATATCCGATGATGTAATAATCAATTGAATATATCCTACATTGACAGGTCACATATATATTATCGAGAATATATCAGAACTTATGGTTTACCATTAGATTTTGCCTATTCTGTCATTTATTAAAGTCCACGATCGATTCAATATAGTCAGAAAGCCTTCTGTTATCTCTTCCGGCCTTATATTCCGTAATCAGCCTCTGAAGCGGTTTCATGTTGATAATATCATTCGTCTCCCGATCAATAACAACCATGCCGTCTTCAACGTGATTTTCTTCCCGGTTTAGCAAATAATCGACTGTAACCTCAAAATAAGCGGCTATCTTAACCAGTTTTGCCTGTTTCGGCCGACTTTTACCGCTTTTCCAGTCGGAGAATGTAGACGGATGTATACCGGTAGCTTTCGAAACATCGGCTGGCCTGACACCTTTTTTCATTAGCAGTTCCAAAAAAATTTCATACATAATTATACCTACATCCTTCTCTCGTTCTTTACGAGAAAATCAGCCGATATTTCTGTCACAAAGCCAGTTACGGCAGTTGTAGACAGAAAAATCCCTATCATTAGTTGTAATTTAAAAAAGTTAATATTGTATAAATATTAACAAATATCATGTATAATGTCTATAGTTTTCCAAAAACAGACATTTTATGACCAAAAATTGCAGATTTTTGTTATCTGAGTGCCATCTGCATCTATTTTTTTCACTTTTTTCCAAGGGATTTTCAGATTTTGTTCTTAATTGTCTTCAGTATTAACTGTTATCATAAGAAAATATGAACGATGGCGGCTGGCAAGCTTCACTTCAATGAAATCGTCGGATCCACCATCGCATATAAGATGTCCGTAATCAGATTCCCGATCAGTACGACCACCGCCGACAGCAAGCACACGCCCATAATTACCGGATAGTCCCTGCTGGTAATCGCACTCATCGTCATTAATCCCAGCCCCGGCCAGGAAAAAACCTGTTCGATTATAACAGCGCCGCCGAACAGAACCGGAATCTCCATCCCGATTACCGTAACAATCGGTACCAGCGCATTACGCAGGGCATGCTTGTTGATTACAAGGAACCGCCCGATTCCCTTGGCTCTGGCGGTACGAAGATAGTCCTGCTGCAGGATTTCCAGCACCGCGCTTCTGATATAGCGGATGTTTTTTCCGGCCATCGAAAAGGACAGCACCAGGACTGGCATGACCATGTGGGCCGCCACATCGGCAAAGCCGCCTCCGGACCCTAAAGTCTCCATCCCGCTTGAGGGCAGCCAGCCCAGTTTAATGGTAAACAGGTAGATCAGCAGCAGGGAAAGGAAAAAGCTGGGGATGCTGCTTCCTAAAAAAGATGCCGTCACTACCGCATAATCGCCTTTGGAATATTGATTAATGGCACTATATATTCCCGCCGGAACGGCAATAAGCAGACTGACCAGCAAAGATACGCCCATCAAAAGCAGCGTAGGGCCGATATGGGTGCTGATCATCCGGCTTACCGACTGATAGTTATGTACGGAGTAACCCATATTCCCTCTCAACAGTTCGCCGAGCCAGACAAAATACTGTACAAAAAACGGCTGATCAAGACCTAAGGCGATTCGCCTTGCTTCTACAGCTGCTTCCGATATCCTCGGCCCTTGAAGCATTTCTAAGGGACTGCCTGCTAAGCACATTATGGCATAATCAATAATGGTTATTCCGATCAATACCGGAATGGCTATTAAAATACGTTTGATAATATACTTTGCCATTACTCGCTCCTTTAATATATGTAATCACGCAAACATACACCATCTACACAAACATATCTCAGCATTCTCCCACTGCCACGATCGGGCAGGCGACCAGATGGCGGTTGCCTGCTGTCAGGGCACTGATTCCTGGCTCCCTTTCTCGGCATATCTCGGTAGCATGAGGACATCTGGGATGAAACCGGCACCCCGAAGGCGGGTTAAGCCCTGAAGCGATTTCACCTTCAAGCAGACAGCTTTCCCTTCCCGGCATATCGGGATCGGCAATCGGCGCGGCATTGCACAAGGCTTTGGTATAGGGATGCACCGGATTACGGAACAGTTCCCCGGCGTCGGCTATTTCCACTATTTTACCAAGGTACATCACCGCAATCCGGTCACTGACATAGTTTACCGCACCCAGTCCATGGCCGATGAAAAGGCAGGTTAGCTGCAGCTCCTTTTGTAGCTGCCGGAGTAAATTTAGTATCTGAGCCTGAATGGACACGTCCAGCGCGCTTACCGGCTCATCACATACGATAAATTCCGGATTTAAGGACAAAGCTTTGGCAATGCAGATGCGCTGTATCTGACCTCCTGAAAACTCGTGAGGATACCTCCCCAAGGCACCCTTGGGCAAGCCTACCATGTCCAGCAGCTGTTCCAGCCGGGACCTTAAGTTGTCTTTTGTAGCAATCCTGTGATACAGCATGGGCTGGGACAAGATTTCATAGATATGCTTACGGGGATTCAACGAAGAATAGGAGTCCTGAAATACCATCTGTAAGCGTGTCCATGCTTTCTTGCCGGTATTTTTTCGGACTGTATCCAGATCCTGTCCGTTATATTTGATAGTCCCCTCAGTAGGTTTTTCCAAGCCGACGATCATCCTGCCGACCGTCGATTTCCCGCAGCCTGATTCCCCTACCAATCCAAGAGTTTCTCCTTCCCGGATGCATAGGCTGGCACCGTCCACCGCTTTCACGAAACCGGTGGTATGGGTGACAATACCCTCTTTTAAGGGAAAATATTTTTTCAGGTCGGTTATTTCAATCAAAGGCACATTCTCAATCCTCATATCTCGATACAACATCCCTTCTTTCACACCTTACGAAATGGGCTTTTTCGTACTCCAAATATCTTTGCCGCCGGTTGCATTCCTCTTGGAAATAGATGCAGCGTCCTGCAAAACGGCATCCTGTTATATCATCGTAATTTTCCGGCACCATACCGGGAATCGATGCCAGTATCCGACTGCGGTCATCAAGAATACCGGGTACAGTCTTGAGCAAGGCTTTCGTATAGGGATGCATCGGCTGATTAAAGATCTCCTTTACCGTAGCTTCCTCCACGATCTGGCCGGCATACATGACCAGAACCCGGTCCGCCATCTGCGCCACCAGGCCAATGTCGTGAGTGATCAGGATCATCGACATGCCCAGCTCTTTTTGCAGTTCTTTCAGCAACTGCATGATCTGGGCCTGGATGGTCACATCTAATGCCGTGGTCGGCTCATCAGCAATCAGCAGTTTGGGATTGCACGAAAGGGCCATGGCAATCATCGCCCGTTGACGCATGCCGCCGGAAAGGGTATGGGGATATTTTTTCATTGATATCTCAGGATCCGGCATCCCGACTTTTTTCAATAAGGCAACCGCTCTTTTTTCGGCTTCCTTTTTACCCATGCCCATGTGGATGCGAATACTCTCGGTAATTTGATTGCCAATGGTAAACACCGGGTTTAACGAAGTCAGGGGATCCTGAAAGATCATCGTAATCTGATTGCCTCTCAAAAGATCCAGTTCTTTTTCGCTCATCGTCAGCAGATTCTTTCCATCAAACAGGACAGAGCCGTCTGTAACGGCTCCGCCCCTGCCTAGTAATCTCATAATGGAAAGTGAAGTGACGCTTTTGCCGCAGCCTGATTCCCCTACGATACAGACCACCTCGCCTTTGTCCACATGGAAACTGATATTATCTACACTGACTTTCTTTCCGTAGTCACCGCTAAAAGCCGTAGACATATTTATTATCTCTAAAATAGGTGGCATGGATTTCTACTTAATCTCCCATTTTTCAACCTGGTTAAAGAAACCATATACCGTGGGGAGGGCATTACTCAGCCGGTTATTTACCGCCCCTTGGGCGCTGACGACGTAAGCAGAAAACACCGGCACGTCTTCCTGAACCTTTTTGTCCACGATGGAATACAGTTGGGTGATTTCATCGATATCGCTGGTCGTCTGGGTATTTTCCAGCGCTGCATTGATCTCATCGTTGCCATAGCCGGTCCAGCTATCTTCTCCGCCTAGCAGCCAGGCTACATCCGGATAAGGATCTACCGGAGCATAGGTGTACTGGACGGCGAGCACGTCATAATCAGTAGTTTCTGATGTCGCCATCAGAGTGGCAAAATCCACCGTCTTGATCTCTGCCTGGATCCCCACTTCCGCCCATTGTGCGACTATGACGGAGGCAGCATTCACGAAGGTACTGTCACCGGAATTGACATAAAAGCGCAGTACCTGGGAACCATCCCATCCGGCTTCCGCAAGCAAGGCCCGGGCTTTTTCCGGATCATAGGGAAGCGGTTCAATGGCCGGGTCAAAGAAGGGACTGGCCGATGATACAAAGCCTTCCACTATTTCACCCTTGCCGTTAAGCAGATCGCTCAGTATTTTCTCACGGTCAATGGCATATACCATAGCCTGGCGCACTCTGGCATCGGAAACGTTTTGAGTCTGAATAAAAACGGACTGGTGAGTGACCGGAGCCCCGTACACTACCTGAACATTATCCAGCTCTTCCACGCTGGCATAATCCTCTTGCGGGATCAGGCTCATGGTATGCTGAGTGATGTCGATTTCACCGGACTGAAGGCCGGCGTAAAGCTGGCTGCCTTCCACGATCCGGATATTTAAATTCTTGATCTTGGGGGTGCCTTTCCAATAGTTTTCATTGGCTTCATAGGATATATAGTGGTCAAAATCATATTCCGTAACGATGTAAGGGCCGCTGACAACATCCGGCTGGTTAAACCATTCTGCTGTAGTAAGCTCAGCCTCGCTGAACGCCTCAATCTTGTGCTTCGGCAGGGTCAGCAAATATCTGGCGTATGTATTCTGGAAGGTAGTCAATGCCATCTGATACTTGGTCGTAAACTGTATCGTCTTTTCATCAATTACCTGGATCCCTTCAATCTTGTCCGCCCCTTCCTCGACAAAACCGTCCTCGCCGACACCGACGAAGGCTCTATACATCGACATCGCGGTATTATTGATCACCGGGCTGGTAAGACGCAGCGCCGTATACTCCACATCTTCTGCCGTAACCGGCTCGCCGTCCGACCAGACCGCATTATCATCTATATGTACGACAAAATTCAAGTTGTCTTCCGTAGTGATGCTGTCCGCCAGCTGCGCTTCAAAGCTCAGATCCGGCCCCAGATCCATCAACGGCAGGAACATCAGGCCAGTAGCATACTTATTGATTTCACCGCCGTTCAACAGCAGCGGATTTAAAGAACCCAGCGTATCCGTCACGCCAACATTGACCGTACCCGAAGCTGCTTCATTCCCTGCGCATCCGGCTAATGATGACATCATTAGTATCGATGCCAACAACATACCAAGTAATTTTTTCATAATCTTCCTTCCTTTCAAACCCCGGACATTTCCTACTAGACATGTAGGAACGGTATGGATAGTATACTGCTTTCTGATAGCTTTGTCAATAGCCTATTGCGCTATTACGCCCTATTCAGGTTACTGTTCACGGGTAGTATTCCGCGAGGTGTTTTGCGCTGTTTTTGCGCAAAAACCCGCGTTGTGCCAGCGCCAAAATGCAGTTTTATCGCATTTTGTGTGCATAAATGTTACTGTGGAGCAGGGGTTTGATGCACGTCGGCTAGGGTCTGAACAGTAACCTATTCAGAAAAAGGGGGGGCTCGGGAACCGGAGGGCCCCCCCGCTGCATTATCTTGATGTCATTGCTCCATCTGCCTGCCCAGAAAGCCCGCCGCAGACTGGATCAGCTTCTGTTCTACCTCGCCCATCTTGGCCTTTGCATCACTTTCCAGTAATATTACGGCTCCGATTACATCACCTTCACAGATAATCGGGGTAATCGCTTCATGTTCATAATCACTGATATTATCATCGGACACCATGACAAAATTCTTATCTCCTTTTGATGCGATAATAACTTCCCGGTTGTTAATTTTATCCTCCAGGTCTTTACTGAGTGATTTTCCGATGACGCCTTTGAATCCGCCCGAAACGGCAATAAACTGATCCCGGTCGGTAATTAATGCCGCATGCCCCGACACTTGCGCAAGGCTTTCAGCATATTGCTTGGCAAAGGTACTCATTTCGCCGATGGGAGAGTATTTTTTTAAGATAATTTCCCCTTCTCTATCAGTAAATATTTCTAACGGATCACTTTCCCTGATCCGCAGCGTCCTTCTGATTTCTTTAGGTATAACAATACGACCTAAGTCGTCTATTCTTCTGACAATTCCCGTTGCTTTCATCGTATTTCCTCCAATAACTAATAGTAATTTTTTTCTGTGGTACTATTAAAATTACTACAATTTATGTGTGGAATTACGAAATTTTTTGGTGTGCTAATAATCAAACAAGCTAAGCTGACCATCACTATAATTCTGTTTATAGGCGTGGATAATGTCTTTCATATTATATAAGATCTTAAGCCGTTCGCATTCATTCCTAAAAACATCATATAGCCGCTGACTTTCGGGCGCCCGGCATTCATAGCTGCTGCCATATCTTTTCCGGTACTGTTCAGCCAGATTCTCCTTCGGAAACAATTGCTTAAGCTTCTCATAAAAATAAATCCTTTGGTTCATCCTGAGCGTAACTCCGAAAGCCGGATAAATAAATTTTACGCCGCAGTCTGCTGCGCTATGGATGATATTCATGATATTGTCTTCGCTATCTTCTAAAAAGGGCAGTAGCGGCATCAGCAAAATCCCTGCCATAATACTTTCCTTACTAAGCCGTCCCAGCAGGGCAAAACGGTCCGATGAGGACGGCGCTCCGGGTTCTATTTTCGCCGCCAAAGCATCATCTGCCGTAGTGACGGTTACTTTAACAAGTACCGGCGAATGTTCTCTGATTGATTGCAATATTTCAATATCCCTTGCCAAAAGCGTGCTTTTCGTGTCAATTGATATGCCAAACTCATAGGCATCTATCAGTTCCAAAGCATGCCTGGTAAGGCACAGTTCCTTCTCAAACGGATTATACGGATCGCTCATGGCACCTGTGCCGATCACACCTTTTTTTACCTTGCGGCGCAGATCATTACGGATGATCTCAAGAGCATTTTCTTTCGCCCGTACCCGGTCGAAGTCCTCTACTCCATAACAGTCCGAGCGGCTGTCACAATAAATGCAGCCGTGACAGCAGCCTTTATAAATATTCATGTTATAGTCATTACCGAACCAGCCCGAGGACTTGTTTCTGGTTACGATTGTTTTAGCGGGGATGTATTCCATATCTGCTCTGTCCTTTTTCGTTTACACTATGTCTGTTTCCTTTGGGTGACGGATTACAAAGCGCCACAGCCGGTTGCGGTCCGCTTCGGCAGCATAATCAATACCGATCCTTTTGCTCTTGTCATAATCTGGCCGGCAACCGTTATCTTCCACCCACAGCACATCTGAAACAGTCAAGTCCACGCCGTTCAGGCTGCGGTCAATTCCCATGGCCTTGGTCAGCCGGCCCGGCCCGGTATGGCCTTCCACACCGCGAATCAGTACTGCCTGAGGAAAGCCTTCTGCTCCGGTCACGATATTGAACAGATTATGGATTCCATAGCATAAGTACACATAAGCAGTTCCGCCTTTGCCGTACAATATCTTTGTTCGTTCAGTCTTCCCTTTACTGGCATGGCAAGCAGTATCTGCTTCCCCGTAGTAGCATTCAGTTTCGGTGATACGGTGCCGAAATATCCCGCTTGGAGTCTTATGGCATAAAATCTTTCCTAAAAGATCCGGGGCCAGCTCGGTTGCCTGACCAGTAAAATATTCATATTCCAGACGCATTTCCTACCTGCTTTCATGCTTTTCTTCATTATAACCTAAAAAAGTAGATTATGCTATCTACTAAGGAAACACTAAGGAAACGCTGACTTAATTCGTTACAGTTCAGACCACCGCGAGGTGTTTTGCGCTGTTCCAAAAGTATGAAATACTTTTGCGCAAAATCTCGGGAATTGCAAGCGCCAAATCGCACGTTTTTAGCGATTTGTGTGCATTAAACCACTGCTCCTCAGTAACTGATTTAATCCTGATTAAATCGGTATCCTTTCCCAAATTCACTTACGCTGCTTCGTTGATATACTCTCGATAATCCTCCTCGCAGGCGAACAGCATATAGCTATCACCAATCCATCCCATATATCCGTCACTAACTGCATATCCTTTCATAATATCCTCCTGACATCCCTGATTTCTTGCTACAATATCATTCTATCATTCAATGTGTCCAATAAAACGGACTTGCTAAAAAGTAGATTGCCTGTTATCGGCATTAGCGGTATAATACTATGTGTAATAGCCATCCATCAAGTTAGCAATTAATGAACAAAAGAAAGTTATTGAGTCTGCAAAGGAGATAAGCGATGGGGAAAGTTTTGGAAGTTATTTTTGATTATGCGTGTCCTTTTTGTTACCGGATTCATGATTACTTAGAAGAACAGCACCGGATTTATCCCGATTTGCAGTTCAAAGCGGTTCCCTGCGAAGCTCACCCGCGCCCGGAACTGTATGGAAAGTACAGTGATTTATGCGTGATGGGAATGTATTTTTGTGAGGAGCACGGCATTGATTTGCTAACATATCATCAAGCCATTTATAAAGCAATCTACATCTATCAGATTAATTATGAAAATGCCAAAGAACTGGTGGGAGGAATAAAATCAATCTTGAAGGGGGATGAGGCGCTGGCTCAGGAATTTGTAGAGGCGCTGACAGAAGGACGCTATAAAGAGCAGGTCCTTAGCAATAACCGCTATGCCTGGGTAGATTTAGATCTTCCGGCGGTTCCTTCCCTGCTCATGGAAGGAAAATTACTTAAAGCCGTGCCGGGATACGGTATTACCAGAAAGCAGATCAAGTCCTTTTTAGACAGCGTCTCCTGATATCCCTGTCAAAATAATCTTAATCTGGGTTCCCCGCCCAGCTTCGCTGTCCAGCTCTATTTTCGCTTCATGCTTTGTCAGAATATGCTTGACGATAGCCAAACCAAGCCCGGTGCCTCCGGTTGATTTGGAACGCCCCTTGTCAACCCGGTAAAACCGTTCAAAGATCCTGTCTTGGTGTTCCTTAGGGATGCCGATCCCGTTATCCTTCACTGTCAAGATCACCTTGCCGGAGCGGTTCCACACCGACACCTCGACCCTGCCATCCTCTTTATTATAGCGGATCGCATTGTCACAGAGGTTATATACCAGCTCTTCCATCATCTGTCTGGTCGAATACACATAGGCTGCTTCCCCTTGCATGCTGATCTTGACATGAAGCCTTTCAGCATTAATCTGCAGCATGCCGACACAGGCCTCGACAATGTCATATAGATTGATTCTTTCCAAAACCTCTTCCTTTTCCTCGGCATCCAGCTCCGATAGTCGGATTATGTCATTGATTAATGTCAGCAGACGGTTGGAACTTTTATGGATCTCCGTTACAAAATGGGAAATATCCTCGGTTTTTTCCACCATGCCGCTTTCGATCAGTTCCGCGTACCCGATAATAGAAGTAAGCGGCGTCTTTAATTCATGTGAGACATTGGCCGTAAAGTCCTGCCTGATCTTTACGCTTGCCAGCAAGCTTTCATTCTGCTTTCGGATTGTATCAACCAAAGGCTGCAGTTCCTCGTAAGTAATTACTTCCTCTTGCTTTTCCAGCCGCGCTGCCGCTTCTCGAACCGGCTTCATCAAGCCGGCAGTAAGCATGTGGGCAAACAGGACACAGATTCCGAAAACAATCAACACAAAAATAACAATCACCGGTAAGCCTTCGGTAAAAATCCGAATTATGCTGTCTGCTTCCCTTGCCACGCGTAGAATAAGCCCTTCTTCCGTCTTCACGGCATAATAAAAAGTATTTTTCGCCATAGTTGCAGATTGTCGGATATCCCATCCTTCTCCTTGCAAAAGCGCTTCCTTCACCTCCGGCCGACTGCTATGGTCTTCCATCTGTTCGGCATTTCCTTCGGTATCATACAGAACAACACCATCTATTGTAATAACGGTTATGCGAAGTCCGTCCTGTTCTGCATTTACACCGGCTGCTGCCAGTTTTTCAGGTAAATATTCCCTGTATGTCATTTGCCGGATTACCTGAGACTGGATCCGCAGACTGTCGATGATCTGTCCGGTAAACAGCCGGTAGCCGACTGCCGCCATCAGCAACATGGTTGACACAATCGCCAAAGCCGCTATCCGTATTAACTGACCATTAATTCTTTTTTTCATGTGTTAAATATATACCCCACATTTCTTACAGTTTTGATCATTGTTCCGGCTTCCTGTAATTTCTGGCGCAGAGTTTTAATATGCATATCCAAAGTCCGTGATTCACCCGCAAAATCTGTCCCCCATACTTTTTCCAGGATTTCTTCCCTGCCGGTCACGACTCCTTCATTGATCATCAGTAATTTAAGCAGTTCATATTCTTTATAAGTAAGTTCACATATTGCACTACCTACCGTTACGCGGTGCTTCTCCTCATCCAGACATACGCTGCCGATTGTAATGGTTCTTTCCGGCCCGGCCTTATAGCTCCTTCTTAATAACGCCTTCACTCGGGATATCAGCTCCATCACGCCAAAAGGTTTGGTAATATAATCATCAGCACCGATATCCAGCCCTCTTACCTTATCCATTTCCGCACCTTTCGCGGTCACCATGATGACCGGAATATTGCGGGTCTGCTTATCACTGCGGAGCTTTTCCAGAACCTCCAGCCCGTCAGCATCCGGAAGCATGATATCCAACAAAATCAACTCAGGCAGTTGATCCGTCATTGACCGGTGAAATTCCTCTGCTCTTTCAAATTCCCTGACCGCAAAGCCCATATTCTTTAGGGCAAAACTTTCAATTTCCCGAATATTCAGATCATCCTCGACTATATAAATAAGCGCCATCCTGATTTTCTCCACTCATTGCACCATAATATACCCATCGATATTATGTTTACAAGACTCTCAAAATGATTTTACACCAATTCCTGTGTCCTTAGCAAGCTTGAGATCTGCTCATAACAGACGGGCATCCTTCATATTGCCGGTTTCCTGAAAGATTTCCCAGTGTCCGATATTTTCCGCATGATCGCCGATTTTTTCCAGATATTTAGCCAGCATCAGGATGTCAATGCATTCATCCTCATCCTTGCCTTCATTTTTTAGAAATGTAAGCAGATCTTGTTTTACCTTGTTAAACAGTTCATCCACGACATCATCGGCCGCTACGACTATCGCTGCCGCTTTAATGTCTCTGCCAAAAAATGCTTCCACTGCGTCATGCAGCATAGACTTAGCGGCATCAATCATGGTCGGAAGATGACCGGAATAGGAAGCCAGATCTGCCATATTCAGCCGTAGCACCAATTCCGCCATATCGACGACATGATCACCGATCCGTTCAATATCCGTTACTACTTTAAGCGTAGCGGTCACCACCCGCAGATCACTGGCAATTGGCTGTTGCTTAGTAATCAGGAAAAGACATTGTGATTCAATAGCCCGCTGCATATCACCGAACATCTTTTCACTTGCAGCGATTTCATTGACTTCCTCTTCATTCTTATCCGTTAGTGACGCAAAAAGCCTTTCATAAGTCTCCTCCACGCTTCCGGCCATCTCTTTCAGGTTTTTGGATAATTCTTTCATCTCTTTTATAAAAATGGTTCTTGGCGACATAATAATTTCCTTTCTTATTTATGAGTGCAGGGGTTCAGAATATCTTATTTCACCCGAATCTGCCGGTTATATAATCCTCGGTCCTTTTGTCCGCCGGACGTGAAAAAACATTATCGGTAGAATTAAACTCCACGACTTCACCGACCAAAAAAAATGCCGTAAAGTCGGATACCCGTGCTGCCTGCTGCATATTATGAGTAACCACCGCCACCGTATAGTTACTTTTCAATTCTGTCATCAGTTCCTCGATCTTAAGCGTGGAAATAGGGTCCAAAGCTGATGTCGGCTCATCCATCAGCAGAACATCAGGTTCTACCGCCAAGGCCCTGGCAATGCATAATCTTTGCTGCTGGCCGCCGGACAGACCTAAAGCCGATTTTTTCATCCGGTCTTTAGTCTCTTCGAAAATCGCGGCTCCGCGCAGAGATTTTTCAACGATTTCATCCAGTCTTGCTTTGCTCTTAATGCCATGGATGCGGGGACCGTAAGCTACATTGTCATAAATACTCATGGGAAACGGATTCGGCTGCTGAAATACCATGCCGATTTTTTTTCTCAATAATGTCGTATCCACACCCGGCGCATAAATATTTTCCCGATCCAGCATTACCTTGCCTTCTATCCTGACCGAGTCAATCAGGTCGTTCATGCGGTTCAAAGTTTTTAAGAAAGTAGATTTTCCACAGCCCGACGGACCGATAAATGCTGTAATATGCTTCTCCGGAATATCCATTGATACATCCTTCAACGCATGATTATCACCATAATAAAGATTTAAGTTTTCAATTATTATTTTACTGTTATTCATGATGTCGGATCCTTCCGTTTGCGAATTGAGTTACCGTATTTTATATAGGGAAACCTAGATTTAATCAATGTTTCCCTATATCCTGCTTACGTCAAATTGCCTGACCAGGCATTTAGTAATAAAGTTAATGAAAAGCACAATCGCCAGCAGCACCACGGCAATTCCAAAAGCCACTTCATAATCGGCCTTAGACATGCTCAGATAAAGCTGGATCGTCAAGGTACCGCCGGAGTCCAATATTTTGGTCAGATACCCCAAGGCGGACTTGGGTAGATAATAACCGCTTCCCGCTGTAAACAAAAGCGCTGCCGACTCGCCGACGATCCGGCCGATGGCCAGAATAATACCGGTAATAATGCCGGGCATTGCCGACGGCAGCAATATGGTTCTTATCATATACCATTTTGTGGCTCCGATTCCCAAGGCACCGCTCCGGTAGCTGTCAGGAACTGTTTTCAATGCCTCCTGTGTATTTCTGGTTATCAGCGGCAATACCATTATGGTCAGGGTCAAAGCCCCTGTTAAGATGGAAAAACTCAGCCCGCATACCGTTCCAAAGAAAATCATCCCGAACAGACCGTACAAGATAGAAGGAATACCGGCCAGCGTTTCTGTCGTAAATTCAATTACCCTTACCAGTCGGCCCGGCTTGGCATATTCATTGAGGTAAATAGCCGTCCCCACTCCGACCGGAGTCACAATAACCAAAGTTATGATAATGATATACACGGTATTGAGGATGTTTCCCAATATCCCCGCCGTTCCCTTTAAGGTACTGGTTTCCGTGGTAAGAAATGACCATGTCACGCTGCTGATCCCTTTGGCAAATACATAAAATATTATCCCTGCCAGCAACAATACGGAGACTGAGGCAGAAAAATAGATTACTATTTTAAGCAGGATATCACTGATTCTGGACTTTTTATTCATGATACTGGCTGTCATATTATTTGCTGTCATATTATTCGCTGTCATATTATTCGCTGCCTTAGTCATTCTCTTTCCCGCCTTTCTTAAGTATTTTAGTCAGGCTGAGGTTGATAATCATAATAAAGGCAAAAAGAATCAGTCCGATGGTGAATAACACTTGGCGGTGCAGGTCACTGGCATAGCCCATTTCACTGACAATGGCCGTTGTCAGAAAACGCACGGAATGAAATGGCAGCGGCATATTGACCGAACTTCCCGATACCAGTGTAATTGCCATAGCTTCCCCGATCGCCCTGCCCACTCCCAGAACGATTGCCGTAATGATACCCGATCTGGCTGCCGGAATGATGATCTTAAAGATCGTTTGGATATGAGAAGCACCCAACGATAAGGATGCCGCTTTTAAATGGTGAGGAACCGCACGCAGGGAAGATTCACTGATATTGATGACCGTCGGCAAGATCATGACTGCCAGCACCAGCATGGCCGACAGCAGATTGGCACCGCCAGTAAACTGATGGGTCTCCGAACCCTTGAATATGGCCAGTTCTACTTTGTACATCAGCGGGTTCAGGATCATGATTCCCAGCAGGCCATAGATAACCGACGGGATTCCTGCCAGCAGTTCCACTGCCGGTTTTACAACCGCTACCAGTCGCTGAGGTGCCACCTCTGCCAGAAACACCGCCGTCAGCAGACCGACCGGCACCCCGATCAGTACCGCCAGCGAAGTGCCGATGACCGAAGTCAGGATAACATACAGTATGCCATACTGCGGTTCTGCTGCTGTCGGTTTCCACACCGTTCCAAACAGAATCTCGCTAGGACCCACTTCAAAAAACGCCGGTGTCCCATTGATAAACATATAGATCGTGATCGAGGCCACTGCCACTATCGTAATAAAAGCACAGACCGTAAATATGACCTGTGCTGTTTTCTCTATTATGGATTTGTTTCTACTGTTTCCCTGTATTGAAATGGTTTCCATCCTGGTCTCCGCTTCTTTTTTATGCAAACTCTGCTTTTACCATAGTTTTACTGTTTTGCTGTTTCAACTTTTCTCCGTTTCACAGTTCCACTAATCTACTGTAATGAGTCCGACAGTCCTGATGACTTCCTTGCCTTCTTCCGAAATAAGGTAAGCGAAGAGAGCCTGAACATTCTCACTCTGTTCGGAGACCTCGCCGACAGTGGCCATTACGAAGGGCCTGCTAAGAAAGTATGTCCCGGCCTTGATATTATCCACCGTGGCTTCCACGCCTTCCAAGGCCATCGTCTTGATCGTATCGTCAACAGCATCCAGTGAAACATAGCCGATTGCTCCCGGAGTCGATGCTATTCTGGCCACTACCGCACCGGTGCTGTCCAGCTCGCTGGCATAGTTGCAGGCATCTTCGATTTCCAAAAGTTCTTCAAACGCGCCTCTGGTGCCTGAACCCGCTTCACGTCCGACCACTACAACGGGGGCATCAGCTCCGCCCAGCTCGCTCCAGTTAGAAATACTTCCGGTAAAAAGTCCGATCAGGTCGTCTTTCGTCAGATCAGAAACGGCATTGGCCGGGTCAACCGCTACCGCGATTCCGTCGATTGCTACGATATTTTCAACCGCTCCGGCAGACTTTTCCTCATCAGTCAGGGCCCTTGAGGAATTGCCGATATCGACGCTCCCCGCTAAAACCGATTCAATTCCGGCGGATGAACCGGTAAATTCTGCATTCACGGTAACTCCCGGATATTTGGCCATAAAGGTTTCGGCTACGGCATTGGCCATATTTTCCATCGAGGTACTGCCCGACATGGTAATGCTTCCCGTAAGCTCGGTTGCTTCTTCTTGCGGTTCTTCTGCGGCAACAAGCTCTTCTTCCGCAGCTACCTGTGAACATCCGGCAAGTCCGGTCAATATCACCATCATTGTAATGATCAGTACCACTATTTTTTTCTTTTTCATTTTCTCTCCTTCTCCGCTCCTGCGGACTGAGGATGAAAAGTGGAAAGTGATTTCCTTCCTCTTTTCGCCTCTTTCATTGATTTTTATTCTTAATTTCAGGTAAATTTTATCAAATTAAAAAAGGGCATACTATCATGCCCAAGTAAGATTTATGTAAATTTCATGTAAAACAACTACGATCTGATTCTTTTCATCTTACTTAATTCTATTCTAAAATAACTTTCATCGTCACATATGGCAATTTTAAACATAGGCTTAACCTCATATTCATCTGTTTTGACCTCAAACTTCTCCTCTATCAAAAGATAAACTAAGCAATATTTCTCCCATCGCTTCCAGCAATTCTTCCGTCAGGGCCAGCAATATCGCCACATCCTTTTCCACGACCCCGCACTTTTTATATCGGAACAGAAAGAACGGCGTCCCTTTATGGTTAAATGACAGTTTTTCATAACGTCTAAGCAGCTCCGGAATCCTCTCTGCCCTGATCCGGGCATCCGTCCGCAGCGTAAACTGGATTCTTTCATTTTTCCCTTTTACTTCCGACATGTAAAGTCCATGGGCCCGCACCCGAATCAGGGCAACACGGAACAGATTTTCTACCGAAACGGGAATCTCCCCAAAGCGGTCAATCAGTTCTTCCCGCATATCGTCACATTCCCCCTGGCTTTCAATCCCGGCAATCCGCTTATAGATATCCAGTTTCTGAACCTCATTGATGATATAAGCAGGGGGGATAAAGGCATCCACATCAAGATCCACCAGCGTATTAAAGTCTTCCTCCGTAACGCTCCCCTTAAGATTCCTGACTTCCTCATTGAGCATCTTACAGTAAAGGTCATAGCCTACCGCTTCCATATGTCCGTGCTGTTTCTTGCCCAGGAGATTACCGGCGCCGCGAATCTCCAGATCCCGCATGGCGATTTTGAAACCGCTGCCGAGTTCGGTGAATTCCTTTATGGCGGCCAGACGCTTTTCGGCCACTTCTTTTAACATCTTATCCCGCTTATACATCAAAAAAGCATAGGCTGTCCGATTGGAACGCCCGACCCGGCCCCGTAGCTGATATAGCTGGGAAAGCCCCATATTATCCGAATCATGGATGATCATCGTGTTGACATTGGAAATATCCAAGCCGGTCTCTATGATGGTAGTGGACACTAGTACGTCTATCTCCTGGTTGATGAAATCATACATAATCCGTTCCAGCTCCCGCTCCTGCATCTGGCCGTGGGCAAAGGCTACCGTCGCTTCCGGCACCAGCCGGCTGATGGCCGCCGCCACGTCGGCGATATTGACCACCCGGTTATATACATAATAGATCTGGCCGTTCCTGGCCAGTTCCCGGACAATCGCTTCTCTCACGATTTCCTCGTTATACTCGCTGACAAAGGTCTGGATCGGCATGCGGTCATTGGGCGCTTCTTCCAGAACACTCATGTCACGGATACCGATCAGGCTCATATGAAGGGTACGGGGGATCGGTGTGGCCGTCAGGGTGAGGACATCCACACTTTCCTTCATATGCTTGATCTTTTCTTTATGGGTCACGCCAAAGCGCTGTTCCTCGTCGATAATCAGCAGGCCCAGGTCTTTATAAGTCACATCCTTGGATAATACCCGGTGTGTGCCGATGACGATGTCAACCTGGCCTTTCCGTAGCTCATCCACTGTTTTTTTCTGCTCCGCCGGGGTCCTGAAGCGGGACAGCAGGGCAATCCGTACCGGAAAATCCTTCATTCGCTGGATAAAAGTATTGTAATGCTGCTGAGCCAAAATCGTCGTCGGTACTAGGTAAACCACCTGCTTGCCTTCCTGCACCGCTTTAAAGGCTGCCCTGATGGCGATTTCCGTTTTGCCGTAACCGACATCGCCGCAGATCAGCCGGTCCATGATGCCGGTACTCTCCATATCCTGCTTCGTTTCCGCGATGGCCGTCAGCTGATCCTCGGTTTCCTCAAAGGGAAACATTTCTTCAAACTCCCGCTGCCAGACAGTGTCTTTGTCGTAACAGTAGCCGTTTTTCTCCTGGCGTGCTGCATACAGCTCCACCAGTTCTTTGGCCACTTCCCCCACCGCTTCGCGGACCTTGCTTTTCGTCCTGGTCCATTCCACCGAACCGAGTTTGTTGAGCTTCGGCTTCCTGGCATCGGCAGAAGCATACTTTTGGATCACATTCAGGCCGGTGGCCAGGATATATAGATTGCCGCCGTCACGGTATTCTATTTTCATATAGTCTTTGATGACTTTTTCCACTTCAACCTTTTCAATCCCGCGGTAAATACCCAGGCCATGGTTTTCATGAACGACATAATCTCCTACCTTAAGATCATTAAAATCGTTGATCTTATGTCCTTCATATTGTTTCTTACGTTTCTTTTTCTTCTCCGCCCCGAAAATATCGCTTTCCGAGATCACGGCAAACTTAAGCATCGGATATTCAAAGCCATGTAAGACTCGGCCATAATACGTCATGATCTCGCCGGGTTGGATCTCCCTTTCGCTGTCTTCTGTATATATGGCCGTCAGCTCATGGTCACGCAGATCCTCCGCGAGTCTGGCCGCTCTGGTGCGGGAACCGGAAAGCAGCAGGATTCGGTAACCGTTCTTTTTAAGCCTCGTCAGATCCTTGACCAGGGCTTCAAAACTATTATTATAGGAGGAAATCCCTTTTACCGTCAGATCCACTTTTTTATCCGCTTTGATAATCGGATTCTTCATATCCAGGGATGCCAGCGATATCGTCCGCTTCCCTGACAGTCTGGCGGCAATCTCTTCTGTTCCGAACAGCAGATCAGTCTGGCCGGGCAGCAGATAACCTTTTTCCAGCCGGTGGATCATGCTTTCCCGGAACTCCAGTTCCACCGCTGCCGCATGCTCCTTGACCCGGGAAGGTTCATCAATATAGACCAGACAATCCTCCTTAGCAAATAAATCAATAAAAGAAACGGTATTCTCATAAAAATAACGGATATAGCTTTCCAGGCTGACCATAGTTTCCAATTCAATCAGCTGTTCCTTCAGTTCTTTTATCTGCGTCCTGATCCGGTGTGCTTCCTCGGTGCGAAAATCGTCCCGCAGTTTCCCGGAATAGGTCTCGCATTCCTTGTCGATTTTTTCCATCCCCTGCCGCAGCTGCTCTTTGGATAAAATGAGTTCCGTAGCCGGATAAACAAAAATCTCCGGCAGTTTTTCGATGGAACGCTGGCTCAACACATCAAAACTGCGGATCGACTCCACCTCATCGCCCCACAGCTCGACACGGTAAGGATTCTCCTCCGTCAAGTCAAACACATCAATGATGCCGCCCCGGATGCTGAACTGCCCCGGTGCTTCCACCTGATAGGTTTTCTCATAACCCAGTTTCACCAGGCGTACCGCCAAGGCCTGCTCTTCCACGACCGCACCTTCCGAAAGCTGAACCACATTTTCCTGCAGATAAGCAAGCGGCAGTACCGGCGACAGCAAGCTGCTGAAGGTCGTCACGATGGTAAGCGGCTCTCCCTCCATCATCTTCCTAAGACAGCTGATGCGTTCCTTGGTCAGCAGGTTCCCATGGATGTCCGCCTGATAAAAGATCAGGTCCTTAGCCGGAAACATCGTCACATTCCGGTCATAAAAACGATATTCTTCGTATATCTCCTTTAGCCTGATATCACTGAAAGTAACGATGATTTTATAGTTAAAACCACCGCTGAGCCCATATATCATATGCAGTTTCTGTGATTCCACGCAGCCTGTCAGTGCCAGGTTTTTCCCCGGCCTTTTCAGCAGCTCCTTCATCTCATCGTATTCACCCAGTTCCTGTATGGGGGAAAGTAATGCCTTCATCCTTCTTTACTGCTCCTTCAAAGAGGCTTTCTTATTATATTGGTTCATCGCCTTGTCAATACCGTCTTCCAGCATACACTCGATGGCAGCCACGGCATTGGCAACGCTTTCCTCCATGATCTTCCGCTCCCCGCCTTCAAAATGACCCAGTACATAACCCGCCAGATCATAGCCCGGCGGTTTGTCACCGACACCGATTTTCATCCGGATAAATTCATCATGTCCAAAATGCCCGATGATATTCTTAAGACCGTTGTGTCCGCCGTCACTGCCCTTCACCCGCATCCTGATCTGCCCCGGCTCCAGGCTGACGTCATCTGCGATCACCGCCAGCTCGGCTTTTTCATTCAGCTTATAATAGTCTATGACTCTTTTCACGCACTCACCACTTAAATTCATAAAGGTCAGCGGTTTCACCAGAAAGACCTTATGGCCGTAAACGGAGCCTTTGCCTATTATCCCCTTATGCTTTACTTCTTTGACTTTGATCCCATGTTTTTTGGCCAAAACGTCAATTACTTCATAGCCTATGTTATGCCGGGTTCCTTCATATTGCCGTCCGGGATTGCCCAGTCCTACTATTACAAACATACTTCCTCCACTGTGCTGACGCGTATCCTGTTACTTCATCTGCATCATATTGTACCAGTATTTTTATTGAATTAGCAAGTCTTTTTAACTAATCTTTCTTTGCCGTCAATTGACTGGTTAAGCGGTCATCGTCAGATTGCCCCCACGGGGTTGACCCTCTGTATAAATAGAAAAAGCCACCTTATCGACTGGTCAAAGTTTCAAGGGTGGCTTTTTCTATGCCCAATATTGGGCATGCCTCTTTATTGGGCTTTAGATAAAGCTACTTGCGATTATCGAAGATAAAGGTAAGCGATTTTGATTTCCCAATTAACTTCTTTTCGTCACAGCAGTCTACGCAACTCTTCCATCCGTCTCCTGTCCAGCTCCGCCTCTTCCGCCGTCTTCGCCGGCCTCTCGTTTTCTTCGTTCTGCGCATGGAAATCGCCGGCGCAAAGTCCGTCTGCGATTATGTAAACACTTCCGGTCTGGTTTTCAAAGGAGAAATTATAAACCATATCGTTATATTCTTCTTCCTGCACCGATTCTACCACGGCCGGCCGGCCATTCTCGGTCAGGACTTTGTCACCCTGCTTCAGCTTTTTCACCGGAATACCTTTGCCGTTTTCATCCAGAAGGCGATGGGCGCCGGACAATAAGGTTTCATAGCCGCCGCTCAGCTTCAGACGGCAGATCGTTGCATCCCGCCCGGTGATAACATCCGCAACGGTTACTGTCGCGCCTCCATATGACAGAAGCTGATCGCCGATTTTAACTTCTGCGGCCGTCTTCTCAAACCCGCTTCCGATTTTAATACGGACATCCTTGCCGAAGCACCCCCAGTAAATATAGATCGGCGGAATATAGACCGTATTGCTCCCCTTTACAAATTGATAATATTCGCGATTTATCTGTTTCAGATTTTCTTTCGTAATACCGACAATATTTATCGGGATATCATCAAATACATCATCGGGATCACCTTTTTTATGGAGACGGTATTTAAATCCGGCCGTTAACAGTACTTGTCTTTTCCTATCATCGGCGGCGCCGCTGATATCATCGTGCCAGTCCAGTTTGCTGGTATTATCTTTTCTGTCAAGCTGAAAGTCAAAATCCACTTTCGGGTGGGTGATTCCCGAATGCTTTGTGAAGTTGATCTCATTATTGATCTTTTCATATAAACTGTTATTATCCAAATCATTTTGATATGTGATATCTGAACTGTTTGACTCTTGCGATGTAGTAGCTTTGTTATCATAATTAATATACGGACGGGTAAACTTAAAAACCGGATCGGGCGGCGTAAGCCCGACCAGTTCATAATCGTCAGCAAACGTAACGGTTCCGGAAACCGGCATCAGTGTGGCTATTGTATTTTTTTTAATGGTATTATTCAGATAATCGCCATCGATATAATCAGGATTGGCATACTCCGGCAGCTGATTCGTCCGCCCGTATAGCATCACGATGTAACTGTCATGTTTCTTATTCCAGTGGGGGTTGTCTACCACGATATCTTCCACCGTATACGTGATCGCGCTGTCCAGCTTCTCTTTTTGCGAGTATTCGGCATAGAAAAACTCATCGTCCACCGTATATCCCTTGATCTTCATCGATGTCGCCAATGTTCCTCCAAATATATTCTCCGGATGCGGGTTGGAAATAAAATTCTCCGTCCTGCCGTTAGTATCCTCATCTTCATAGCTGATGCTCCCCAGATTATGAGCTATTTCTCCAGTTATATTATCGATACTGCCGGTAACCGATATGCTTTTCCATTTTAATGCCGGACTGATGTCACTGATTTCCGTTATATTGTCATATAGATTAAATTGAAAGGTTTTTTCCATGGTAAAATATTCGGTACCATCGGTACTGTTATATTGATTGCTGCCTTTCGCCGTGTTGAACTTTTTAAAGCGGTTTTCTACAAAATGAATCGATATCGGCGACTTCTTATCATTATTTTCAGGAGATTTTGTTACAGAATCCGCCACTGACGTGCTTGCTTTACCTATCGCATCAAGCAGCAGCGGCTTATCCTTCAAAGCTTCCATGCCGCCGAGCTGCTTGATACAGTAAGATCTTTCTTCCTCATCAGATAAATCAAAGATATAAAGCCCGTTCATATCTTTCAGCCTTTTTTCCAGCGGCAGCCTGGCGACGCTCACCTTGCCTTTTCGGCCATTTTCGCCCGCGATGCCGCCGACCGCCTTGGCTCCGTCTTTACCGGGCTTGCCGTCAAGTGACGGTTTTATGCCTTTACCGCCGTCGCCGCCCTTGCCGCCGTCGGCTTCCTTGCCGCCGTCGCCGCCCTTACCGCCGGGAAGTTCTTTTTCATATCTGATCCGGTTTTTTATTCTGTCACCGTTTATATAGATTGCTGCTTTTTTTTCAATTGTTTCATAACTTACCGTGACGGTTGGTGCCGAACCGCCCTTGCCACCGTTTGTTGCCACGCTAGCGTCACCGCCGCTGCCGCCGTCGCCGCCTTGATAGCCATCGCCGCCCTTGCCGCCGTCCTTTCCTTTGACACTGTCATAGCCTTTCCCGCCACTGCTGCCGTAAGCACTTATGCGGATATCGTTATTGACTTTGCCCAACACCAGTTCCACTGTCCCGGCATCCTGCGCATCACCGGCGTCTTCGTTTTTTTGGGCATCCTTCCCCTCTTTGCCTGTGATCAGGAATTCATATCCATGGCGCGCTTCCTTGCTCTTAAAGTTATTCACTTCCGCTACTTTCAGCTGGCATTCCCCCACAAGAATCAGCACCCCCTCGTCTCTGAATGTCAGTCTTTGGAATTCAAGCGGTCCGCTTGCTTCAATGTAAACAGGGGCAATGAATTCTTGGGATCCGGCAGTATTGGTAACATCTAATTGGGAGATATTATTGATGTTTTTCATATATAACGTAGTATCCATTCTGGTTCCTTCCTTTCTACAGGCTAGCTAAGCCCGTTGTCCATAGATCTCTTCTTGTGTCCCTATGCAATTTATCATTAGTCATGATACTTCCACATATGTTTATCCGGAAAAATGCCAATTATCTTTTCTCCGTCACCGCCGAGCCAAGCCCGCCGGCCTTCGGCCACCATCGGGAAAAACCGATTTTCCACGGTTTTTTGCTCATATTTAATGAGTTCATTTTCGGTAACAAGGCATAGATAATTATCCGTTTCCAGCATCGTTACCGTGCGACTGGTATTTGCTACCTGCTTCTTCATGATATGTTTCTGGGATTTGTCATTGCAATCGTATAAGTAAACGTATTTATCACCTCCCCCCGCTGTTTCCTGACATAGCATTGCCGTGTAGAATTGGCTTACATAAAACCCAAGCGTGCCGGAAATCAGTCTCATGCCACTGGGCGCATTAAAGAAAAACTGCCCGCCGCCCCATCCCAGTCCATTTTCATACCGGTTCATATAAAGACACGCACCGCTGCGGCGATAAAAATATGTCTCCTGAAGTGACGCAGCAAAACCGCAGCACATCGGCTCGGTGTCACTGTACTTGGGCAGATTCACACTGCCCTCGACATTCTCCCAGGTGCCAGACTGAAGCTGATAACGGCAAAATGAGTAATAAGCTGAACCTTTACTATTTCCTGCCACTTCAAGTTTTCCGCCGGAGTAATACGCGGCAAAGCAGGAATAATCGGCATTCTGATAAAGAGTATTGGTGGCCGCGGTGCGCCATTCTCCGTTCGCGTCTCTTTTATAAAGTGTGGGATGAAGATAAGCATAGTAATTTCCGTTATCTGCAAAAATGCGCAGATTATAGTTGCGGTTCCCATAAATATCTTCTTTGAAAATGCCCTTTTCTTGACCTGCTTTTTCCCAGTTTGTCTTTTCGATCTGCAGCGAACGGATATGAGAAAATCGGTAGCTATTCGTTACGGTAAGCTCATAGGCAGCATCGTCAACCACTTTTCCGTTGCTGTAAGATCCGTTGATTAAGAAAGTTCCGCCAATCTTGACCGCATTTTTTCTTAGCATGACCTCATCCGTAAAGTCGGCAGCCCCCGTCCATTTTAAAGTAAACGGACTTCCCTGGCTGACGGTGTAAATATGATTCTCTAAATCACTTTTTACGATGCCCGACGTGGTTTTCATATCCGGCTCAAGCGAAATAATATAGGCCGGAACGGCAAACCGGGCGACATAGCTTCCCTGAGCTCCGCTGCCGCAGCCGGGAATATCATACGCTTCAACCGGGTATTCCACTCGCTTTTCCCGTTCCGGCGTGACCAGCGTATAAAAATTAAACCATTCAAACCGGTACTGTTTTGTTCCGTCCGCAAAAGGTTCCCCGTCCGTATATGTAAAAGCCAGGTCCTTTCCGTTTTTCCACGCATAGCTCCAGTTCTCGTCTGACGGCGGGCAAAACTCGGCATTCCGGAAATCGCCTTCCGATACTACGGAAGTAAAATTACGTAAAATTACGCTTGGAACTTCACCCGGACCGTTCTCCACGGCGGCTGCCAAGTTGGCTTCGGTTGTTATTCCGATCGTAACGGAAATATTCTGCAGAATCTTGATCCTCTCCTCGCCAACCGCTGGAGAGAGCCATAGCGGCTGTTCTCTCTCGTTTATTTCTACATATATTTTATTTCCCATGATTTGATCCGCTCCTTTTTACCAGATAGCCATCCACGACGGCGGTTTCCGCCAGCACATCCGATAGCGGAAGCACATCTTCCTCCACGTCGCCGCTTATGTTACCGTCAATCTCCCGTTTATACCGCCATCTGAACTCACTTGCCGCCGTAGGGAGACGTACCTTTTCGATATTCACGATCACCGGATTGATTTCCGCCGTCGGTACGACTTTATCCGTCAGTGCCGTATGCGCGGCATCAAGTCGTAATTTTATGGCCGGAAGAAGACCTGATTCAATGACCATGTCACTGTTCGGCGCTAAAAGTGCCGTAAAATACCGGTTGCCATCGTTGGCGCACACGGTCGGGCTATGTGTCGTGACATAATTGGGATACCGGCTTTCCGGTACTCCCCAAAGGGCATGAAAACAAGAATAGTCGCCATCTTCGAAAACACCGGCAGTACCGTCCGTCACTCTCAGAAGATTGCCGAATTTCAACGGGATTTTCAGAGCCTTTGCCCCCTTGTCATCATAAGTCGCGAAGTCCTGCCATGTTTTCGAATATTCCGCTTCTCCGAAAAATTCCAGCCGCAGCCGCAGCCGGGCTAATACCAGCGGTACCCCCCAGATAAAGGCGCTCTCACAGACACGCACGGTCTTATCAAGGGTGTCCTGCAGCAAGTCAATCATCTCGGGAAGCGCATGGGGATTTTCCCGGATGCCGTCTATGAAACCGTTCAAAACCGGATTCGGCTCCGGCGCGTCCGCCGCTTTTATAAACAAAGTTTTCCTTTCCCCCGCCCGATATACCGTCTTGAGCATGCCGGCGTATAAACCGTTTTCATCGTATAGAACCAGCCGCCTGTTAAGCAGTTCCGGCAATATTACCGCACAGACAGGCGAACTCTCAGGATCGCAGGTGGAAACCGACACGCCGTCCTTCTGGCAGACAAATTCTGCCGTTATCCGTGCCGGCGAGGAAAACGCCAGCGGAAACATCCCCTTTGTCCGGTCGGCTGAAGTCGGCATATAATATGGGAAAAATGCCTTGGCCCGGTTATATATGCTGTTTTTGGCAAGGTTCTGCTTCTGTCCGAATGTTCCGGTCAGGTTCAGCCGGGAGAGCGCGATAAATCCGCCGCGCATCGGATACAGAGCCGAACCGCTGACCGAAAGCCGTTCATCCGTCACATGCTCGGCCACCTGGGCGGAGATCGCCTTGGTATCGTAGGTCACCGGAAGCTGGAAAGCTTGCCGCAGTCCGGTAAGCTCACCGGTGAAACCGCTTAATTCCTGAGAAATAAACGGCAGGTTGCGTACCTTGTCATAAACACCAGGGAATTCCTTCGTATTGCCGTCAAGCTGTGCCGTCAGGTTATAAAGCGCGTGCGGAGTCAGCGGAACCCGCCCGCTTACCGAGGCCAGCCGGCCATCCTGAAGTCCTTTAAATGAGTACCCGGTTTCCCCGTGGTCAAATGTCCAGCCAGCCAGAGTCGCCGTATCCGCTGTATAATAGTAGTCGATCTGCCAGTCCATAAAAAGCTGAGCCAGTTCCAGCGGTGAAGTATTGATGGCAATCGGTGAGATCTTTCCTTCCACATGATATGGATGCCTGTCATGAGGATCAGACAAACCCATCAGCTGCGGGCTGTTCAGTACCGCCTGATAAAAAAGCGGCAAATAATCCGCCAGAAAATCCCCGGACGGCAAACCTTCACACTGTGCGGCGACGGCTGTCCAAGGCAGTTCAGCGGATTTCTGCGGTGACATCTGACAATAAAGCATGCCGTCTTTGGTATCTTCACCGAACAGACAGGATCGGAAAATCCCGTCTCCGCTCAGCATCAGCACCGGTTCTTTGGGTACGGCAAAGGATTCGGCCGTCTTCGTTATCATCTGGTAGCCGGCCGGCAGGCCGGCAGTTACTTCCGCTCGTTTCTGAACTACTTCGTTATTTTTTATATTGGCCTGGGCCAACGGCCCATCCGGCGAAGCCATCAGGCCAAGCAGTCTTTCCGTCTCTGCCAGAGCGGTTTTGGCGCCGGGATCATGCGCTTCGTTACGGTTAATATACGTCTCCCATGCACGATACAGCTTTTCCCGCATGAAATGAAGCTCCCGGTTAAGCCGGCCCGCTTCCCGCTGCAAACAGCGCAACTGGCGATATCCGGCAAAATCGCCTGCCGCATCAGCCTGCTGATTTGTCAGCTGCAGTTCATCATACTCTTCCAGCGGCGCAAAACTGCGGAAGGTGCGGCTGAATATCTCATCATCGACCTTAAAGTTGCCGTCCGGCTGTTTTTCCTGATCAAGCAGATCGTACTGTAGCTGGATAAGCTGATATTCCAGATCGGCCGTATTACCCGCATTTTCCAGATAATGCTGCCCCAGTACCGCTGCCATTGCTTCTGCCGACGTTCTGCCAAAGGACACTTCAACCGTTCCCGTCGGCGGATCCATGTCATCGTAATGATGTCCGGGCCCTTCCCAGCGGATATTCAATGCCTGCCCGAATAAAACACAGCCGTTGCCGTAATCCGTCCCCTCCTCAGCCGAAAATCCATTTTCAGTCAAGATGGCCGAAAACTCTTCACGGCTCCCGGCCTTTGAAAAAGGATCATTTTTCCGGTCAGAGAAGTATCCGACGACAAAATAGGTTAAATCACTTGGAACCGGGACACCTTTTAAGTCATCATACCAGCCGAATACGCTCCGACAGGTCGGATAATAAGCCGCAAACATCGGATCGCCGCCGCCGAGTGCCGTCAGCTCCGGCAGATAGTCGCCTGGAGCGGGAACCGTACCTGCTTCATAACTCCGTCCCATAAAGCGGTATGGGCGGCCGGTGCCGTCTAAATACGGGATGACGGTATAATCCCCGGCATTTTCCCCGGCGCTTACTTTACCGGTAAGGAAATCGCTCTCAACGATCATGCATTTTACCTGTATCTTATCGTGATCCCGGTACAGCCTGGTCACGGCATAGCGGTTCGGAACCATGGGAAAAAAATAGCTATTATCTTTTACTTTTCCATGGGTAAAGGCATCGGGCAGAATAAAATGCAGATGTACGCCCGCTTTCAGGCAGTACCCGTACTCTGTGAAAGCAGCCGGGCTGATACTGGCACCGAGGGCGGAACTGTAAATCTTGGTGTAATCGGGCGACCAGCGCGGTGCTTTATACGTGTCGGTATATTCGTTACCAGTCAGATATGCCTTTACAACGAAGGGAATAATCAGATTTTTTATTGATTCATCATGTTGTTCTTTCAATTTTATTTATCCTTTGTACTCTCAAAAATCGCCCGGTTTGCCACCGCGATCAGTTCAAAGGCCAGCTTGGCCGCTCCGATGTCCTCATCCAGGATCTTGCCGAGTTCCTTTGCCAATCCGGCCGCATCAAGGCGGCCCGATGAATTCCTATAGGCATTAATGTCGATGCTTTTATCCCTCAGCGGCCGTCCTAGATTTTCTTCCGTCACGTCTTTGGGTACCAGCATCTTTTCTCCCGGTGCAAGTCCGAAAGTCAGGCCGGTTTTTGGTTCCGCTATGACAAGCGATGTCATTTCCCCGTCAAACAGCCCTAGGGCGATTTCTTCCGCAAAAGTATCCAGACGCAGCATATCCAGTTCCTTTTCTTTGTGATAGGCACTGACTTCCAGTCCCTTCAGCATCCTCACCAGCTCAGAGCGCAGAAGGAAACCCGTGATGATACCGGCGGTTTTTTTGCCGTTCGTCGCAAACAATTCTTTGGCCTGATGATTGCCATGCATGCAGTCACGTCGTGGAACATGCAGCATCGCCCTGGCTTGAGGAAGCGTGGCTACGAGACATCGCTGATCCCGCATACTGTCAGTTACCGTGACCCTGCCGATACTGAGTGCGCCGTCGGCAAGTGCCTGCGTCCAATTGTCGTCCACGTGGAAAAAACGCAGGCTTTCCTGCGGCAAAAGGAACTCGTCCGCCACCAGATAAGAAAGCGGAACCCCATATAGTAACTGTAGTTCCGTCACATAAGCTTCCAGGTCGGACGGAACGCCGGCGACTACCGATAAGTTAACGATATTTCGCAAAAGCCGTCTCTTCATACCGTTTGATCCTTTTTACGCTTCCGCCGTGCGGAATCGGCTTTTTCCAGCTCCAGCAGGGCCCTGCCGATCTGCCCGGTATCAATATTTTGCAAGTCCTTAAACGCCGTAACATGATCAGACATTTTCACGTCGTTCCGATGCGCCAAAATCTTAGCGGCGATTTCCGGCCTGCTCAAAGTGATCAGTCGGCCCAGCTGAAATGCCGCCGCATAGCTGACATCAAAAATACCGGTTTCCTGATCATACATCAGCCGGCCGTCGGCGGTATGCGCCGTTCGCAGCTTCGGTATCGCCGTGCTGCTACCAGGAATCAAAGGGGAACGAAAAACCGAATAGGTCATTTCCCCCGTCCGCGTGTAATGTGGTTTGACGGCAGCGGCTCCGCCGGCTTTCTGATGTCCGATCTCGCTGCTGTCCGCCGCCAGGCCGGCAATCAGCTCTGTGAACGGCCTGCCCGCCTCGGACGTAGAGCGAACGCTCCATTGATGAAGCGACACTAGCCGCACCTTGCGGAATCCGTCGGGAACATCATCGCCATAACCGAAGGCCGTGACCAGATGGCATGCCGATACCGTTTCTTCTCCGCTATGGGAAGGCACAAACCGATTGGCGATAATAACTGAAAAATAGCCGTCCTGCGCACATACTTCATCGGGCGACTTGCTCAAGTCGGCAAACTTGGCATGGGCTAAGAGCGGGATATCCGCTGTACTGGGAAAGATTTCCCGATACGTATCCACAGCGATATCCACAACCCTGCACATGTCCGTTTCCTCATCGAAATAAACGGACGGGAAGGCTTTCCGATCGGGAAAATAAGTTTCTGCGACCGGCGCGAACAAGTCACTTACCATAATCTGGCTTTCGCTCAAAACTTCGTTTTTTGTAAGGACAATCAGGGCCAGAAACGGTTGTTCTCCGAAAGCCCACGGGTAACTCCTGTCTTTGAACGTGATAAACGGCAGCGTTGCCGCGAAATCACCGGCCACGCCGTTAGCCGGGTATGTGCCGAAAATACCTTCCGCTTCCAGTGAGAAAATACGGCGGGCTATCATATATTCCTGTGATGCCTGATACTCGGCCACAACAGTTCCTTCCTGCTTGACCGTTTGTGTAGCCATAAAATTATACTTCCCTGCCGCTACCGCTGGGACTATCTTATCTATTAATTTAAAATCTGTCGCTTCGATTCCCATACCAAGATATCCTCATCAAACAGTATCTCCGCATCAGCCGTATAAATTGCCAGGGTGACATCTCGCGGGTTATCAATCCCCCTGCTTTTTAAAAACGCTGTCCGCTGCTCCTTCACCTTGTCAGCGGTATTCATAAATATCTTGATAGATCCTGCCCTGCGATACTTCCTCTCCGCCGCAGACATAAAGCAAAACCCCTTAAACCTTTGGGTGTTTAATTCGTAAAGCTCATCAAGGGATATGAAACGATGCTCCGGAAAGGCTGTAATCACGGTTTTCGGCGTCGAAACTTCATAGCCACTGACGGCTTCACGAAGTTCTCCCTCTCCCCCCCACATAGCGGTAGGAACCCTCTGACAATACTCTTTCTTAACGGCGTTCTTAAAACCGCTGTCGATAGCGATATCTGATTCGTAAGGAACGTCGCCGCTTCCCATCGGACGTATCACCAGGCTGCCGTCCGAGACCGGTATCGCAGAAACCACCAGAAAAGAAAGATGATCGGCATTTACATATTTTATCCCGCTACTTTCCTTGATCACCCCATCTTTCACCGAAACCGTCAGCGGCACTACGGCTGTGCTGCCGGAATCAGCGGCATCCGCAGGATTTACGCCATCCCAACATGCTCCGATATCCCTATTGTTCTCCTTCGCAGAGACGCTTTCCTTAGGAAGAAAGCTCTTCGCAAAATCATCATAGGTCAGCGGATCAGGCGGCTTGCCCTTTACGTCACCGAATTCAATAGTAAACGAGATAATAAACCAGCTAATCCGCGCTCTCCCAGCAAATTCCGGGCCCCAGAGGTGAATGTCGGCACTCAGCTCGATCGTAAATGTATGATGAATAAACCAAAGATTGACAGTGTAGGAAGCGCCAAGGGAAATATATACATGAGCAGAATACTGAAACGGCTTCCACTGTATCAAAAAGTCCGCCTGCGCAATAAACCATGCCTTCAGATTCCCATCCTGATAGACCGCCGCCATCCGTGCTCCCGCCATCAGACAAGAAGGCGTAAGCGCAAAATATACTTCTCCGGTTATCGAAAGAGAACGGGAAATCTGCCATTTCATCCCCAGGCGCGGCACATCGGGATAATGAGCCGGTTTCTGATAATCGGGATGATAACCGCCAAGTGTAATTACGAAATCGCCGCTGTGCGGATTGTCTCCAAACCACACAAACATCGCAAAGCCACCGGTAAGCTTGCACTTTTTATCCAGCACATAGGATTCCGATGTCAGCTGCGCCTCGACGGAAAAAAGACCATCGTCCGGATCGACCACTGCCTTCAGTGCCAGCTGCGCAAACGCAATCGGGTTCTTATCACACAGCGGCGGAACCGAGATATTGGCCACCCCAAGCAGGCTGAACGTAAGCTTATTCCCAAAGCAGACATTAAACAGCACGAAACTTTCTGCGATATTGAAAGTCGTAAATCTGATCCCTGCGGAAATAAATTTTTGTCCGTCCTCATTGACGATATAACCGCTGTCCAGCTCGGCAATCAGTTCGGCCAGCGGCATTTTCGGCTTTCCGTTTGCTGCCGCCACCAGCGGAAATTTCGGCACTTCATTGATTGCCGGCAGCATCAGATTCTTATTATATCCGAAGGCTGCCGCTATTCCCGTTATGAAAAAGGCCGGCGGCCCGCCGAGGTTGGCATTTAAAATCACATAAGCCAGTAAATGACCACGCTCATACGTGCCCGCCAGAGTTACGCGGAACGTGCTGATTCCAATGGTCAGTGCCCCCGCATATTTCTCTCCCGTCTTATTAAAAGCCCCGCTGACCGTAAAAACGCTGCTCTCGAATGCTACGCCAAAACCGGTAATCAAAAAATTTACGCTTTTTTTCTGAAGATTCACATCCAGACCAGCCCCTAATACCGAAAGCGTGAACGGACTGACCGCCAGCGACATGTCGAACAGAAAAGCAAGACTGCCGCCAGCATAGGAAAACCCCGCCCGGTGCAGCGTTACTACCGATATCTTTTTATTTATTGTTGCCCAGAATACTTTAGCAGTGTCCGGGCTTGCCACCGATACCGTGTTTTTAACATATGGATTCAGCAAGTGCGCAAATCTAACCCCACAGATATTACCGGCAAGACTTAAGCCTGCATCAACATCTGCGCCGGCATAGGATGCCGGCTTGGTACTGAAAACAACGCACACATCCGCAATGCCAAGAGAAATACCGCCGACGAATTCACAGACAAACGGCATGTCATGCAAGTCAAAGTCAGAAAGCCGGAAAGCAAACAGATAATCACCCGCCCCGGCCTGATAAACAAAAAGACATTCCCGCAACAGCCCGTCAAACTCACACTGAAACGAAAGGGCGCCGCTCCGGTACGATACCCCCAGCCGCTCGACAACGATACCGAATATAGCCGGGATATCCAGTTGCAGCCCGAAAGTCCCGGCCATGTCATGTAAAAATCCGCTCAGGTCAAGGGCCATATCCGCATAAACCGACAGGTTCACGGATTCGCCGTTTTTTTCAGCGGATCCCGTGAACCTGTAGCCACAAATATCAACCCCCAGCTTTACCGCTAGGTTTGTAGCATTTTGCGCAAGTATCTTATAATTGACATTTTGCCCCATCAGCTGAACTTGTCAAGAATATCTCCGACCGTCGCCATGCCCATTGCATCGGTCACTTTCTGACGGGTACTGTTCCACATGGAAAATGAGAGAGATTCTACCCGGAAAGGAACATTCTCAGGAGTGGTCGGGGTAAAAGAGTTAGTCATCCCAAGCGAAAATGCATATTCATGCTTGGGCGGATTTGTGCCTTCCCCTTTATCCGCTTCATGGCTGCTGTAATAGTAGAAGGCCTGATTCACGTCTATCGATGTCGCCGCCAGGCCGCCCGTAAACCCAAGCTCTTTCACAACCGAGTCTATGGAACTTTGCACGCTGCTGTCGATCCCTGCCGCAGTACAGACATCAATCAGCTTTACGGATTGACGGGGATTCTCGGACGCCGGAAAAACCAGAACCCGCATCCCTGCCTCATCTCTCTCCAACATTGCCCCAAGATGTATCCCAAAAACCGACGCAATAATACCGGCATTTAAAGAAGCCGCTGGGCTGGCTTGAATCTTAGTGTTTTCTGCATTAGTAGTAGTAATAGTAGTAATTTGATACTCTGGCATAATTTACCCCTTTCTTTTGAATCCCCGACAGTCACCTTTCCCAGTAAACTGTCTTTGTCCTTAGTTCGTATTTTTACCAAATAATGGTAATATTATAACATCTACTAAGTTTCAGTGCAATACAGAAATATGCATGAATTATTATATTTCCCGCTAAGGAAAAGACCAGTGGTGGACGGCCACGGATGGCCGGCCAAGTCATCACGCGCCATGGAAGGCGCTTGATGACGACACGGAAGCTGCCATTACTTCGGGCGGGAAATTTAGTTGCACTTTTTTCGGGAGCCGGAACCGGAGCCGATGAGGCCCGGGCAATCTGGCGATGACCGCGTAGCCAGTCAGCTGATGGCAAAGATCACCGCAGTCGCAATTTATCAGATCAGCGCACCGGATTTTAAGAAATGCCGTATTTCTGCCATAGTTACTGGCGGTTTATTTTAAAAACTATCCCTCAGTCCGCCATTCATCGGCTTCTCGGACAGCGAAATTAATTCATGCATTAAGACGTTAAAGTTAGGGCTCGGGGGCCGGAGGGATGGACGGTCTGAATGGTACTAAGAAGATTCTGCCCTTTCCATTATCACCCTTACAATCCGTAAAAACATCCCCACATAACGGTCCGCTCTTCTCACCAACCGTTTTTCACCCTTCTTATCCAGCAATACAAATTCTATGCCGCTATCTTCCATCAACCCAGCATCCGTCGCCGCATTCCGTACAGAATCCATATCCTTTAATACCTGCCACAAAACGAGCTTGTCCACATCCCAAAAGGAACTGCTGTTATTATTCCACCGCAGCAAACGATTCATAAAGTCAATCTCCCCGGATATTGCTTCGTTCCGGTACATACCATTGAACTTGACCTTTTGAATATTTTCTGCCGTCAATTTGCTTAAGTCCTCATATGTCGAGCTTTCCGCCTCCCTGTCCAGGCGGAACCCCTGTAACATCAGAAGAACTTCTTCTTTCGTTTCCATAATCAAATCATCCCTTGATACTTCAAAAAAATCCAGAAAATCAATTAACTCATATTCTTGGATTTCTGATTTATCAATATTGTAATAATCTAAAAATTCATCAGGCGAGATTCTTGGTTTTCTGGTTTTTGACAAAATACTGTAAGTCTGCCACATATTACTTCTTCCTTCCTAACATAAATACGACTCACGCTATTTCAAATCAGGCTTCCGCAACGATCCATTAATATTGATAATGACATCATAAAAATTAACAAATGCTCCATTACACATATATGCAGGCAGCTCACTTTTTAGAACCCTTATATTATAAAGAATACACTAAATCCAGTAATATTAATATATAATTGTTATAAATAGCCCTTCTCCTCGTAATAATCAACCCTCTTCACCTCGCAACATGATATGTATTTCATTGACCGATTTCCGGTATTCTTTACTAATCGGCAGATCTGCGCCATTACACAAAACAACATTTTTATAGTGATATTGGCTAATATGTTTCATATTTACCAAATACGACTTGTGAATTCTTAAAAACCGTTGTTTCTTTTGATACAACATTTTCTGCACTTCATCCAATTTTCCATAATAACTATGGATGTCCTCCTTACAAACAATATAAATAAGCCTTTTATCACTGGTAAAATAAATAATATCCGAAAGACTTATACTATAACTCACTTTTTTTTTCTTAAAAGTTATGTTTTCAGATGCTTCTTGATATATTATCAGATATCTCCCCAAAATATCCTCAAAATGTCTTTTTTCGATAGGTTTACTAAAAAAATAAAACGGATGCACTTCATATCCGTTCCGAAAGAAAGTATCATACTGTGACATAAAGATCAACGTTGTAAATCGGTCTTTATCACGGATTTTTTTGGCTATCCGCAAGCCGTCGATCCCTTTCATTTCAATATCCAAAATTATAAGGTCATATCTTCCATAAGCCCTTATATGCCCCAGCAGCTCTTCTCCGCAAGAGAAGAGCTGAAGCTCTATATTGATCCCCTTTTCGGCTGCCCACCGGTCAATATACTTTTTCATTATCATCAAATAGGCAACGTCATCATCACATACCCCTATCTTTAGCATTTTATTACCCACCTAATCCTTTAAATACGCTTTTCTATTGCTTAAGTATATTCGTATTCCATTTTTTTGTAAACAATAATAATAATAGACATAGACAGGCCTTTCGCCTGCCTACGAAGATAGGAAAATAAGATTGCAACGTCATAATGTAATATGTGCCGTTGCAATTATTATACGGTATTATTCTCTTCCTGATCCGATTTGTAATAAAAGGTATGGTGTGTCGTAACAACCTGCAGCAGGGCTGGGTCGGCCATTCGGCAAGTAAACTGCCAATAAGCTTCAGATATCTGCTGCATGATCAAGCAGCTGCCTACGCAGTTTCTTTCTTCTGGGGCGGCTGACCGGCAGCTTTTCCTGGTCCGCCATTTCGACATATTCATAACCATAGGCCCTGATCTGTCTGCTGTTGACGAAAAAAGACTGATGAATGCGGATGAATGTAACCGCTTTTGTTGCCATTATTTCCTCAACTTGATCCAACTTCCCGTAAAACCAGTAAACTTTCCCATTCCGGCAGACAACGCCGATGCGGCGTCTGTCACTGAAAAAATAATAGATTTCCCGGACCGGTATGGAATAGCGTGTCCTTTTATAGGAAAAGCGAAAAGCCTGATCATGGATCTCCGACTTGACTAGTGCACCGTTCATAACGGAAAACAGTTCCTTCGCCGGAATCGGTTTGGAAAAAAAATAATAGGGGTGTACCCGATAGGCCTGTTTATAATAATGATCACTGTTCGACATAAATATGATCAGCGTCTCCTTGCACATCTTCTGTATGTGTTTAGCCAGAATCAGACCGTTCATCCCACCTACTTCCATATCAAGGATGACAACTTGATAATAACCGTATTCTCGGATATTTTCCAGCAGATCCTCACCATTATGAAAATGACTGATATCTGCGTTGAGGGATCTTGTTTTTGACCACTTAACTAAATAACCGCACAGTTTCTCTACAAACACCTTATTATCATCACATACTGCGATTCTGTACATGCAATCTCCCCTAAAACCGCCTGTATCCTATAACAACTTGTCTACCACCAGCCCCTTTTGATCTTCTTGCAGCAGCTTTGCCTCCTCTATCATTATTCTGATTTCCGCCTGTATCTGACTAATATCGACTTCCTTATTGATAACTGTTTTGATATGTTTGTGATCTGCTTCCTTACCAACGGCCGCTTCAATAATTTCATGGGCTTCTTTCTGATTATTTTTCTTGCGGCGGACCAATTCCGTCTGCGGTATATTTAGTTCTTCCAGCGTTTCTCTGTCCGCTTGCACTTCTGTTACCGCTTGTTTTTCTCCATCTGCCTTCGCTTCTTTTTCTTCCTGTGCTTCTTTTTCCTCAGCCGCTTCCTTAGCGCTTTCAACCACTTCTTCAAGTTCTTCATCCATATGATCCATGGCTTCTGACTGCAATATACCAATAATCTCCTGCGACCCGGCTTTTTCAATCTCTTCCGCAATCTTTTGCGCGTCAGTCATGCCATGTTCATTCGCTAATACTGCTTTGGTCGCTTCTATCTCCAGAACATTCTTCTTGATTTCTTCAATTGACTCATCGATAGTTTCGTTGTAGTATTCTTCCATTGAATCATCTGCTATACATTTTTCCTGATATAAAGTAAAAGGTTGGGATGAAAGCTCTACGGCCCGGTTCCATTCATCATCCGACAAGGTAGATGCCCAATCCGATCTGTAGCCATGGGCATCGCTTTGTGCTATATCCTCCAACGCAACTATGATATCATCACGCCGGCTGTTCTCCTCTTCTCGTTCATATTTATGCAGTTCTGCTATTTTTCGGATAAGCTCTACATCCTGATGTTCCTGACTGTCTTCCGTGATGTTGTATTCTTCGCGCATATCCGCCTGAGACTTGTGTAATCGCCTGATTTCACCTTTTGTCTTTGTCAATTTATCTTGCTCAACATCAATCTTGCCTAATTTTCCTTTAATCGAATCGCTCAGCTTAGAATCACTTTTAAACTGCTTATCAATGATCTGGCAAACTCTCGTTTTGATTTCTTCCCTTTTTGTTTCAATACGGGAATCCAGACCCGCAGACTTTCCAAACAGACCTGTACTTTCTTCTTTTGAACCTGACGGGCACAGAAGCTTGTTTTGCAGCATATCTCCGCTATAAATACTTACACTGTTCACTGCTTTCATAGCCAAAACCTCCTTGTCAATCCTTTGCTCAGTATTCCGCTTCCTGCGTAATTATTATGAATGCCGATAATAAACCATTACTTGTATTTATATCGTCTTTTTAATAGAAAAAAATAGCCTTTCGGCTACTTTTTTACAAAAAATGAAAAAATTTATCGGTTTACTGCCATTTCCTCAATTACCCTCAAACTCCAAAGTGCTGATTAATTCGCGGATTCTCTCCACCGTTAACCAATCCATATTATTATCCGAACTATATGAAAAACCGTCCGCCACTTTCCTGCCGGAAGTATTGATCTGCTGCTTTTCATTCCAGACAACCTGAGGATAGACAATAAAATGCTTGTCATATTCATAGGTAGTCATGGAATCTTCGACCGTCACCATGATCTCATGAAGCTTTTCGCCGGGCCGGATGCCCACCGGGCATATCCGGCAGCCAGGTAACATAGCTTCCGCTAAGTCGGTTATTTTGAAGGAAGGAATCTTGCTGATGAAGGTCTCGCCTCCGGTTGCTTCTTCCAGAGCCTTGATCACCAGTTCCACACCTTGGTTCAGACTGATCCAGAACCTTGTCATCCTGACATCGGTAACCGGCAGCTCGTTACGTCCTTCCGCCGCCAGCCGATGGTAAATTGGAATAATAGAACCCCTGCTTCCCGCTACATTGCCGTATCTTACAATGGAGAAATTAATATCCTTGGAGCCGGCGTAAGCATTGGCGGCAATAAACAGCTTGTCCGATACCAGTTTTGTCCCGCCGTACAGATTGACGGGATTGACCGCCTTGTCCGTTGACAGTGCTACCACCTTTTTGACCGCTGTATCCAATGCGGCATCGATAACGTTCTGAGCCCCATGGATATTAGTTTTTATCGCCTCATTGGGATTGTATTCACATGACGGGACCTGCTTCAGGGCCGCGGCATGAACCACATAATCCACTCCTTCAAAGGCTCTTGCCAAGCGCTCCTTATCCCTGACATCACCGATAAAAAACCGCATCTTATCAGCATGTTCGCGGAACTCGCCGGACATGACGAACTGTTTATACTCGTCACGGGAATATATAATGATTTTTTTCGGATGATAATGAGCCAGAATATATCTGGTAAAACATTTCCCAAAGGATCCGGTTCCGCCGGTAATTAAGATTGTTTTATCACTTAGCATGGTTTCCCTCCAAAAGTAGAATGGCAAAACAGCACGGCCAAAGGCAGAAATATTGTAGCTGCTCAGTAGGTAGTATAGCACACGGATACCGACAATGCAAATTAACCCTTTATAAAGGCATGGACTTTTCTGGCCGTCTTGGGCAGCATACCAAAGATCATCAGGTAAAGCTTATGTTTTTTACTCAGGTAAGGATTGCGGATACTGTCCATCCCATGCCTTCTGATATACCTGATCACTTCCTGATAAAAGCCATTTCTCCGGTTCATCTGCACGATCGGGACATGCAACAGGTATTCCAGGCGCTGATAAAGGGCAAAACGCCGGGCTTCTGCCATCAGATCAGGATAATCCCTCGCTACGACAGCTTCCATCATATCGGCATTATCGACGATATCCAGATACACCCTGGAAAACTCTTCCTTACTCTTTTTTCTGGTAGTGCTGTCTTTGCGATAACAGACATGATAATATTGCTCCGGCACGATCATGACCTGATCCGCACGGGATAACAGCCTTACCAGCAAATGCAGGTCTTCATTCAATACCCCCTCCGGAAACCGGTCTTCGGCAAACAAAGATGCCTTGATTATTTTTGTGCAAAAAGAAGCATCCCCCCGATGCAGCAGCAGTTCCCTGACAAAGTCGCGGCTGTCCGTCACCAGCTCTTTTTCCGGCGGAACACAGACATCAGGCAGTTTCGTACCGGTCTCATCGATTTCATCTCGGGATGCTTGCGCGATCAGAAGATTCTTTGCTTTGATCTGTTTCAGCAAGCGTTCATACATTTCCGGTTCAATATAGTCATCACTGTCAACAAAGCCGATATACTCTCCGGTCGCCTGAGCCAGTCCCAGATTTCTTGCCGTGGAGGCGCCACCGTTCTCCTTGTGAAATACCTTGATTCTGGCATCTTCTTGGGCCATACGGTCGGCCATCCTGCCGCTTTGATCAGTCGAGCCGTCATTTACTATGATAATTTCCAGGTCTTGATAGGTCTGGTTCCTGATCGATGCAAGGCATCTGTCCAGCCAAGCCGCGGAATTATAGACCGGAACAATCACGCTTATTTTTTGTCCTTCCATTTAACGATTTCCTCCGCAGCCTTTTTCCGGCCTGATCACCGGGGCAATGCTCAAGGGACCGGCGGCGGCAGGGTTGATTTTGCCTTCCTGTAATTCCTTTACCAAAAGTAACAGTCTGGCCGCCGCATTTTCTGCATTCCATGTATCAACAATCGTCTGATAAGCATTTCTGCCCATTGCTTGCCTTTCCTTGGGGTGATCCATCAAAAACCGCACCGCCTCCAGCATGCTGTGATACTTTCCGTTATGATAAATAAGGCCATTGACCCCGTTTTCAATCAGCCACGGCACTGCCCCGGCCTGACCGCTGGCCACTTCGGCACAGCCGCTGTTCATGGCCTCGTTCACTACCGCTCCCCAGCCTTCCAGATGATTGCTGGTAAACACATGAATATGGCTTTTCTCCATAAGCTTCCTGACCTGCTCCGGCGGACAAAAACCATAAAAAGTTATCCGGTCCTCCACCTGCCAGTCTCCGGCCAGCCGCTTTACTCCTTCTTCCAGCTCCCCGCCTCCGGCCATATGGATATGAAAATCGTAACCGCCTCGCTTCAGATCTTTAGCCAGCCTTATCATATACTCTGGCTGCTTCAACGGGATCAGCCGTCCCGCCCATACGATCTGTATCGTGGTTTCCTGTTCCTTCCCGCTCCAGAGCTCATCGCCGTACTGCACTGTTGGCGGAAAATAGCCCCAGCGGAACATCTTTCCCGGATAAGCGCGGATAAGCCGAAAGTCAGAGGGCACATAAGCCCCCGCACACAACAGATATACCGGACTGTTGCGATAGCGGATATGATCCTGGTACTTTTGCCGCAGCCCTTGGGGCGAAATCGCTTTCCACTGTCCTTCGCGGTATAGCCGCTCGCTGATCCGCACGGTCAGTTTTCCGGCACGAAGCCGTTCTCCGATCAGGTCTTCCCGGTCGCTCCAGCCTGCCAGTAAGACGTCGCTTTCCATGACCAGGCGGCGGCAGTATGCTTCCTCTTCATAAAGACAATGCACATAGGGCCGCTCTTCTCCCGCCCGGCTCCAGCCCATGGAAAGCCGCTCCGCTTCGATCGGGCTGGTCTGGATAAAGGCATAGTCTGCCCCGAGCTGCGCAAAGCAAGCCTCCGAAAAGGGGAGCTGATGATGATTGATATAATTAGAAATGAAGGTTAATCTCATGATAAATGTCCATCAGCCTTTCATAATTCATGTCCCGGTCATGAACTGCTGCCGCCCGCGCTGCGGCACCTTCCGACACTGTCCTGGCGACATCTTCGTCCCAGGCCTTCAGAACCGCTCCTGCCAGCGCTGTAACGTCGCCGGATTCAAAAAGAATCCCTTCCCGGCCATCCGTTATCATATCCGGGATCCCGCCGACCGCCGCCGCCACAACCGGTACCCCTAACAGCATCGCTTCCGCTACCGTATTGGGAGAATTTTCAATAATAGAGGGACAAACAAACACGCTGCTTTTTAAAAACCGGGCTTTCATCGCTTCCGCATCCAGTTTGCCCAGGATGACGACTTTATCCTCCAGCCGGTGCCGCCTGATGAGTTCATGCAGGTATTGCCCATAAGAAGATATCTTGATGCGGTCCTTAATTGATAAGTAATCTACGATACTGTTCCCCGCCACATACAGACGGATATCCGGCCTTTTCTTTACGATCAGCGGCATGGCTTCCAGCATAGAATGAAAGCCTTTGATCGGATAATCACCCTGTCCCATAAAAATACTGCCCGGCTCACAATGTTCACGCTCCCACCTGCCCGAGTAGAAAGCATCCCTCATGATTTCGTTCATCCGGTAATACTTTGCATCGGGATTGATCTTTGCCGTGACTTCACGGTCAAATCCGGTCCGGCCGGTGATATGGCCGGCCCATGATATCACTTCCTTTTCACTCAGTGCACGCAGGTAAAACTTTGCCTGCTGCTGCCGCAACGAATCCCGTTTCAGCCAGTCCCGGAAAGTAACCCGGTCCACCACTTTTTTCGGCAGTCCCTGCGTATAGACCTCGGCAATCTTGCAGCAAAGACCCTGAATCCCCACCAAGGTCTTCTCCGGCCTGTCCCACACTCTGGTAAGAGCTCGGGCATGCGGAAACTCCGTTCCGAAGATATGAACGACGTCCGGCCGGAAATCATCCAATATTTTTTTCAGCTGCCGTTCCAGGCTCTCGTCATACCGATCAGGCCTGTTTAAGCTTTCCCGGAATCCGTAACACCTTACTTTTCCGATAGGGAAGAACAGGGCTGCTTCCCCCGCAGAACTCTTTTCCGAAGCATCTCCGGAAACCCTTCCGAAAACAGCATTCTGACTGCTGTCCATCGGAAAACAGATTCCCAGTTCCGCCTTGCTTTCCCTTTCTCCGGCAAAGCGGTTATATACCCCCGTCAGCCAGCCTTCACGGTTGCTGTAAGATAGGTTCAGATGCTCCGCTATGGCCGGAAGCATGATATTACATAACCACAAAATCCTCACTTTTTTCTCCGTTTCACTTGATACCTGTATTTATTTCTGCATTTATTTCTGCATTTATTTCTGCATTTATTTCTGCATTTTTTCTGTATTTATTTCTGCATTTTTTCTACATTAATATCTATGCTTTAGATTCTCAGCCATAATCTTGCTAATATTTTATCTTACATATAGAATCTTTATTATCTCTTATTATAAATTATTTTCTTTATTCTATTATATAATGCGGCAGTTTTCTTATTCTGCGCCATTTTACTCCTGATTGGTGCCAATGTCAGCCAAAGGATAATCTGATATTGCAGGATCTCCCCCCTGCTCATATATTTTCCGGCAATTTCTTTATGCTCTTTATCGGACAGACGCCGGTTTGCTTTTGATTCGGAAAATCCTCCGCCTTCATAACAGGCAACTGTCAAGGCCGTGTATGAAAGATGTGCCTTTTCTTCCAGCGCACACCATAAAAACTGCTCATAATCAGCTCTTACCCGATATTGTAACATAAAGGGATGCCGGCTTAGCAATTCCCTTTCATAGAAACAGGCCTGATGGCAGGGCACGTTCCGATATAAGCCAAAACGGTCGAGCCGGGGATTGGATGTTACCTGCTCTCCGGTCAGCATTTCCAGAATATCTCCATATAGTATCGTTAAGCCCGGATTATCTTTGGTTTTATCTTTGGTTTTATCTTTGAAATTATCTTTGCTATCCTCGATGGCACTATGGATCCTTGCCAAGACGTTTTCATCCCGGAGTACATCACCGCAATTCAGAAAATAGACAAACCGTCCTTGTGCCTTGGCGACAGCCTGGTTCATTGCGTCATAGATGCCGCTATCCTTTTCCTTGTATACTTTAATCCGCGCATCTTGGTTGCTCTTCTCCCAAGACTCTATTGTCCCGTCCGAAGACAGGCCGTCTTTGATAATCACTTCATAATCAGCATAAGTCTGTGATGTTATGCTGTCTAAGGTTATTTGTAATTTATTGCCGGGATTCAGGCATACTACGATGACGGAAAAGACTGGTGCTTGTTTCATATGAACTCCTTAACATCCTCAATTGACATCCGACAAGATCGGCGGCATATCATGAAACAGAAAAGTCTGGTATGGCAATATCCTCACTCCGTCCTCGCCCGCCCGCAGCATATACATGGCAAAGTACAGGATGCCCGCTGCCATGATCCCCCATGTAAAAAGTCGCTTCAGCTTATCGTTACGGATGCCGTCTGTCAGCGCCGGAAGGAAAAAAATATGCGTGACAGTAAGATAATAGCCGATCCGCGATATGACCGGAATAAAGGAGCAGCAAGTATATAGGATAAGCGCTCCGGCATTGCAGTAAAAGTAAAAGCGGTTACGAGGATCATCCTTTACCGTCTGGCGGTAATACCGCAAAGACAACACTAAAACGGCGGCACAGCGCAGGATATTGATAAAGCTGGTTCCGCCGTCCAGATACTCCGTATTTTCATAAGTAGGATATAAGAAAACCAGCACTCTTAAATAAAACTCCTGGAAAAAGAAAAAGCTGACGCACACAAGCGCAACCGGAAGCACTGTCCATTTTTTCCAATTGAGGGAAGCCAGAAAATAAAGCGGGATCACGACGAGCAATGACTTATGAAAGGTTGCTCCCAGTAAGATAATCATCAGGAATTTTACCCATTCCCGCCGCAATACATAAGGAATTGAATATATGGCCAAGGCCACCGCCAAATAATAGCGCACCGTGCTGAAAGCTTGAAAATAATAGGCAAAGGCCATAAACAAGAAAAAAGTAAAAATAAAATTGGTACTTTGTTTATAGATGGCACCTAAAAAAATGACGATCGTGGCCAGAGCAAAAAAAGCAAAGACCAGAAGATAGTTTTCAAATCCGCTGATTCCGTAAAGGATCCGCACCAGCCAGTTGAAACCCGCTTCGGTAGGCACATAGGCATCGCTCACTACCAAATGCATAAACTCCACATATTTGGCGTAATCGTTGCCTACATTGAGGCGACAGGCCGCGACACCGAACAGGATGACGGCAACGGCTGACAAAACGGCACCATTCAGCATCTGCTGCCGGGTTATCTGCTTTCCGCTATGACCAACAAAAACGTGGCTTGGCGCGTTCGTCTGCTTTTTTACTAAAGTTGCCAGTGCAACAACCGTGACCGTAACCAATAGATATAGAATCATACCTGTCCTCTGCGCCATCCTTCCTTGATGCCTTGACGCATCAGCTGACAGGCTCTGCTAAAGCTGATATCCCGCAGCATTTCCCGTCGGTGTGACCATAAAAACCGTAAAGAAAAAAGACCGGCCATGATACCGTACAAATAATAATAGAGCACCCCTCTGTCAATAAAGAATTTGTCATGATAACCTTGAAACCATGTCGATTCACGATAGGTTTCCGCACCGATCACCGTCGGCGACGCATAAAGCTTAAGACCCCTTTTCAGGCAGTCATGCAAAAACAAGCTGTCCTCTCCATTGCTGTATCTGGCGCCGCCGCCGAACAGGAGTGAAAAACTCACATTGGCATAGCGCAATTTTTCCACTCTGGCCGCGACACTGTAAGTAGGGTACCGGCCATAGTTATACCACCGAATTCTTTTATATTCCGTGTTACGGTAGGTAGCGCGCCGTTCATCCACGTCAACGTTAAACAGAATCAGATCCGCTTCCGGATGACTGGCAAATTCTTTTACCACGGCCTCACCATATCCTGTTTTCATGACAATGTCTTCATCCGAAAAAAGACATATGTCACCATCCGTACGAAGCAGGGCATTGTTACGATTCAATCCCACTCCTTTTTCTGCGAAGGAAAAAGCCTTGATCGTGTTCCCACGGTATGAGTATTCTTCATAGCCAAACTCTCCGCATTGATTCGCAATCACTGCGCCGGTTTCCAGATTCATTTTTTCCGCCAGCTTCCATACATCCTGATTGACGGCAGCTATTAGTACTTGTAGTTTCATTTGCTAAACCTTATTTCTCATCACTATCTGCCAGTATATTTCTCATCTCCTATAGCCAATGCCTTATATATTGAACTGGCTACTGCCCTTGCTACTGGGGGCGGAAAGGCATTCACAAGGATAAATATTTAATAATATTTTTTCCAGAACTTTTCTTCACCTTCTACGATCATCATCCCCAAAATACGGCAATCTTGATTCTTGAGAAAACTGACCGTTCTGTCGATTTTCTTCCCGTTTCTCTTGCCGAACGGTACTGCCAGAATCACTCCGTCTACTTCCTGTAGAATTGACCCTGTCGAGCTGCCGACAGCAGCAGATTTGAGCGTAGAAGTCAACCATTCAATCTTTGGTGACTTATTCTTCATAATATTAACAAAGATTGATCTGATATTTTCCGCCAGAATAATTACTTGCATATCTATATTATCTTGTTTTTCTGCATTATTTCCCTTTTGTGCGCTGTCATTCCCACCATTGATAAATGGTAAATCAACCGGTGTAAGAAACAGCAGCCGCTGCTCATCCTTCAGCAGATAAGCGGCATTTTCCGCCAGTTCATCAGCATATGGCTGTCGATCTTCGCCGTCGGCATTTTTAATCAGCAAGCCCAGCAACGGAAACGGATATCGTTTTTCCACATCGGCAATGACATAAAGCGAATCATCCAATATATAAGCAAATATGAAGACAAATAAAGCGACAACAAAGCATAACACCCCACCGCCGAACACCGCCTGAGCGGTACGGTCGCCCCACACCACGACTTCCGGCGGGATACTGTTGTTCAGCTCCATGGAAACGATTTCTTCCTGCTCCTCTCCGAAACGCAGCAAGCCTGCTTCAGCCGCATTCTGAACCAGGGCTGTCCACTCCTCGCTGCTGCCAGTGGCATACACAGTAAGCAGACGCGAATCGGACAGGATCTTTGCTTCGAGGGCATCTTCAACCATCTTACGGAAGGTTTCATCGTCTATTCCAGATAAACCAGCAGGACGGTTGCGCTCCATTGCCTCCATGATCTTATCCATCACGGGATCCCCATGCAACAGATCATTCCAGGTATAACCGTTAAAAGACTGTTCCGCATTAGCACGGTTAACAAACTGCAGATAAAATTTGGACTGGGCCTGCCACTGGGTTTCCATGGCGAATTCCCGCAACAGAATGTAGATGCCGCCGCATAGGAAAGCCCCTAAAGCGGTAATTAGCAAAATAGTTCCCAATCTTTTATAAAGACACAGGGCAAACTTCTTCAGATCCATACCTTCCTGCATAAAATGTTCGTTATGACTCATCACTTTTCTTATCCCTCATCTTAATGGCAGTAATCTGGCTTTCTTCGATACCTTCCGCGCTTTCCGGCTTAAAAAGAATCTTAAGGGTGAGAAGCATCAGTTTCAGATCCAGCCAGATCGAGTAATTTTCAATATAAGTCAGATCCAGCTTTAATTTGTCGTAAGGAGTGGTATTATATTTACCATAAACCTGCGCATACCCCGCAAGACCGGCCTTCATCTTCATCCGGAAAGCAAATTCCGGCATGTCCTCCAGATACTGGCCGATAATCTCCGGCCGCTCCGGCCGCGGGCCGATAAAGGACATCTCGCCCTTGAGAATGTTGAACAACTGAGGCAGTTCATCGATTCTTATCGCCCGGATAAACCGGCCGACCGGCGTCACCCTGTCATCATGCACAGATGCCAGCCGGGCCACTCCGTCTTTTTCCGCATCCACCCGCATACTGCGGAACTTTAATATCATAAACTCTTTTCCGGCTGCCGTGCAGCGCACCTGCCTGAACAAAGCCGGCCCCCCGTCAAAGCACTTAACCGCCAATGCCGTAATGATCATGACCGGTGAAGTGATTACCAGCAGCAACAAAGAAAATATCAGATCAATAACCCGCTTAATTACCCGCTGCTCTACCGTCAGCGCATGTTCCCTGGTTAAAAACATCGGTGTGTCAAACAAATGCACCTGATCAGAACCTTTGATCAGTACGTCCGGTATTTTGGGCATAAAATAAACCCTGATGGACTTACTGTAGCAGAATTTCATCAGTTTATTCCGGTCTTCGGTGGGAATATCCCAAAGCACTACCGCACCATAAGGTCCTGTCACTTCCTTGCGGATCGCATTCAGGCCCTCATCAATATTCATACACTTAGAGACCTGGTACCGGTCCTTCCGGGAAGCAAACTTATCAAGGATGTCGTCAATCTCCCGTTCCCCATAGATCAGCAGGATATTACGGGGCGGAAATATTTTCACATAAGCCACGTTGCTGATAAAAGCCCATAAAGCGGCAATCATGAGCTGCAAGGCAAACACGCCGGCTATCGGCGGTATTTCTACCAGCCAGTTATGCATCAGGGATATCTGAAAATAAGAAAGTACATTTACCCCCAGCAAAGAAAATATCTGCGAGAAAAAAACATCGCCGGTCTTCAGATAACCGATCTTTAAACTGCCATACGTATTGGAAAAGACACATAACAAGGCAAAATAAATCAGCAGGATTACATAATGGCCGTTTGCATACAGCTTGATTCCCATATTGTTATTATTTACCACCGGATAATAATAATGAAACCAAGAATAAGCATAGACACCGGTCTGCAGAACCAGGCTCATCATACTCAATCCTAAGACAAAGATTCTTTTCAATGCTTCTTTTCTTTTCATCTGTGCTTTCCCTCAGCCTTCCAGACATGCCGCCACCTTTAGAGACTTAGAATTACTTTACACATTCACTTATATCCGCCGCAACGTTGCCCGAACTGCCCACAAAACCAAAAAAACGACACTGTCACCAAATGACAGCTTTTCTACCCGGCGGTACAGTTTCCATATCCTTCTCACTGCCGTCAGCTTATTGGACGACAATGACCGCGGCGGCCGCCGGTATATCGCGGTTACTTCATTTAACCCCCAGGCTGTATGGCCATTTCGAAGAATCTGCCACCAGGTTGCCGTATCTTCACTTTCCACATTCGGCATCTTAATAAGCTCCCTGTCAATCTTCTCGCTGTCAAACATCACTGTGGAAGTAAAAATAACCGTCCGTGAAAGTGCCTCACGATAATTCAGCTGTTCCGGCACCGAAACCACCTTTCCGGTTCCTTCGGCTTTTTCATTGCCGAACTCATAGGCTGTAAAAACAAACGCTACGTCCTTAGCCTGCATAAAAGCCATTTCCTTTTCCAGCTTGTCCGGCAACCAGACATCGTCCGCATCCAAAAATGTCAGATAGCGGCCCTTGGCACAGCTAAGGCCTTGATTCCTCGCCGCCGCAGGACCTTCATTTCGCTCTTTACAAATCAGGCGGATCTGATCCTTGTCCCGCGCTTCCATCTGTTCCAGATACGCTTCAATGCAAGCAACACTGTCATCTGCAGAACCGTCATCCACCAGAATCAGCTCCCAGTCTCGGCGGGTCTGCTCCTTCACCATACGTATCGTTTCCGTTATATATTTGTCCGCATTATAAACCGGGACTATTATGCTGATCATCGCTATACTTCCTCTTTCACCAGATAGATAGGACGTTTTTTCACCTCCATATAAGTCTTAGCCAGATATTGCCCGATAATTCCGATGCAAAATAACTGCACCCCGCTGACCAGTAAAATAATACATACCATAGAAGGCCAGCCGTCAGTAGGATCGCCAAACAACAATTTTCTAATAATGATAATTATAATAAAGATAAATGCCGCAATACAGAATACCACTCCCATAAAAGAAGATATCGCCAGCGGCATTGTTGAAAACGCCGTAATACCGTCAATAGAATATATAAAAAGCTTCCAAAAAGACCATTTACTTTCCCCCTTCCGGCGCTCCACATTCTGATACTCCAGCCATTTGGTCTTAAATCCTACCCAGCCGTATATCCCTTTCGTAAAACGGTTGTATTCTTTCATCTCAAGAACCGCATCGGCCATCCGTCTGGTCATCAGACGGTAATCCCTGGCGCCGTCCACAATTTCCGCATTAGATATTCTTTTCATCGTACTGTAAAAAATACGCGCAAAAAAAGAACGAACCGCCGGTTCCCCCTTGCGGTTCACCCTTCTGGTAGCCACTGAGTCATACCCCTCCTCCAACAGGGAAAACATCTCCGGCAACAGTGCGGGAGGATCCTGCATGTCCGCATCCATTAAGACCAGATAATCACCACTGGCTTTTTCCAGACCGGCATAGATCGCTGCCTCTTTCCCGAAATTACGGGTAAAAGAGACCAGCCTTACCCGGGAATCCTGCTGAATCAGCTTCTTAACCTCATCAGCAGTCCGGTCCGAAGAGCCGTCATCAATATAACAGACTTCCACCTCAATCTCATTATCATCAAAAAATTCGCTGTTCTTCATCAGCTCATCATAAAAATCCGATACATTTTCTTCTTCATTATAGCAAGGAACAATAACGCTTAGAAGCTTCATCTATACCCTGTTCTCCTCTCATGAAGCACATGAAATGTCTTTACTGGCTCTGTGGCCTCAGCCGTATTATATTCTACCACAAAAACCCAGTTATCACAACTGCACCCGAAAATAACTTACATAATACCCGAAAATAACTTACATAATACCCGAAAAAAAAACTCACATAATAGCCTGAAAAATGTGGTCACTGGTCTATGTCTTTGAGTATAGGATTGAGTAGCGGGGTTCCAAGCGAGCTTGCGCGCTTTTTTATAAACTTATTGATACGACATTGGGGAATGAACAATAATCAAAAACAACGCACATATTAAAACGCGCCTAGCATATCAAAGTCAGCTAAATACGCCACTTGAGACATGTTAACCACGTTCTTCTTATCCCTTCAGGACTTAGATTCACTCTTGTTTATTACCCTACTCCCTTATGCTGCAGCAGCACCTGATCGGCGATAATTGCTATGTATTCGCTGTTCGTTGGCCTTTCACAGCCATCTTTACCGGAATATCCGAACAGCTCTTCAAAATAACTTACATTGCCTCGCTCCCATGAAATCTCAATGGCATTACGGATTGCCCGTTCCACTTTTCTGTCGGTAGTCCCGAATAGTTTCGCAATCTCCGGATAAAGAAGTTTGGTTACGCTGCCTACGACACGCATATCTTTTATCGCCAGCATGACCGCACTGCGCAGATAACGGTAACCTTTCAGATGGGCCGGCACTCCGATATCTAACATAATCTTCGATATTTGATTTTCCATTGTCTTTTCTACAATTATACTTTGCATAATAAATTCCCCGTTCCTGAATGATGTTAAGTAATTATTTAACATACTAACACATCAAACAAAATTGGTAAACTGTTATTTATCGCGTAATCATACAAGTATCGTAATTATATAAAAGACCTTTAATATTCACTATAGATATTCCATTAATCCCTGCTTCTTCAGTTCATCGGGAATCTCACGAACGCTCTGGGCTTTATCTTTATGACATACCATAATAGCATCCTCCGCTTCCACAATAATCAGATCCTCAACCCCAAGGGTCGCAATCAGCTTGCTCTTGGCATAAATCACGCAGTTTTGCGTATCGATCAATATCTGAGCACGATTGGCAACATTGCCGTTAGCATCTTTTTCATGCAAGGCCTCCAGCGCATCCCAGCTTCCCACGTCACTCCAGTCAAATTTACTTTCCACCACGGTTACTTCACCGGCTCTTTCCATAATACCATAGTCAATGGATATCTTGGGTATCACCGGATAGACCCGGTTAATAGTTGCCCCTTCTTCTTCCGTTCCCATGGAATCGCCGATTTCTTTTAAACAGGCATAAATATCTGGCAGCAATTCCTTAAAATACCTTAGAATCGTCGAAACCTTCCAGACAAACATCCCGCTGTTCCAAAGAAAACCGCCTTCCTTCAGGTAAGCCCTGGCCGTCATGACATCCGGTTTCTCGACAAACTCCAAAACATCATGATATTCCTGCCCATCCTCACCCTTGTCATATCTGATATAGCCATATCCTACCGCCGGAAATACCGGCTTGATCCCAATCGTAATCAGCCGGTCTGTCTCCTCTGCCAAGGCGATCGCTTGCTGCAAGGTCTGGTTAAAACCGTCAACATCCTTGATGTAATGATCCGAAGCAAACACGCTCATGATCCCGTCACCATACTTATTCATGATTTCCATAGCGGCATACCCGATACAGGCGGCCGTATTCCGCGCCGCCGGCTCCGACAAAATATGTTCCGGCAATACTGTTCCCGCCGTTGCCTCACGCATCAGCGGTGCCTGGGCAACATTGGTCACAATAAAAATATTCTCCGCTTCGATACTGGGTTTCAGACGGGCAATCGTTTCATTGACCATCAGATCATCTCCTGTCAGGTTCAAAAACTGTTTTGGCAGCTCCTGTCTGCTTAGCGGCCAGAAGCGGGTTCCGCCGCCGCCCGCCATAACTACGCCATAACGATTCATGTACATCAAGCTCCTTTTCTATTTGTACAGATACATTTTTACTGATACATTTGTCCTGATACATTTTTACTGATACATTTTATCCTGCTTCCCGTCCCAGACTAGTGTCTGTTCGTTTTACTTATGCAACAGCCGTCCGTTTATCTTATATTACAGCCTGTCCGTTTACCTATTCAGTAGCCTGGCACTGTCCTCATTTTCACGAAACCATCGGTAAGCCAAAGTAACCCCTTCCTCCAGATCAATCTTATGGTTCCATCCCATGCTATGAAGCATATTTACATCCGTAAGCTTTCTGGGCGTTCCGTCAGGCATATCCCGGTTCCATGCAATCGTCCCTTCAAAACCAACCGCCTTCTGCACCGTTTCCGCCAGTTCTCTTATCGATACTTCTTTTCCCGTACCGATATTCACATGCTGTTCCCCGCTATAATTCTCCAGTAAAAAAACGCAGGCATCAGCCATATCTTCTACATAGAGAAATTCCCGCAAGGGCGTTCCCGTCCCCCAAAGCTCAACCGACTTCCTGCCCTGCACTTTGGCTTCATGAAACTTCCGGATCATTGCCGGCATAACATGAGATTCCTGAAGATCATAATTGTCATGCGGTCCGTAAAGATTGGTTGGCATACAGCTGATAAAATCATCGCCATATTGCTGCTTATAAAACTTGCACATTTCCAGGCCGGCAATCTTCGCTATTGCATAGGCCTCATTCGTCTCCTCCAAAGGCCCGGTCAGCAGCGCGTCCTCTGAAATCGGCTGTGGCGCCATCCGCGGATAGATACAAGTGCTTCCCAAAAACAGCAGCTTTTTTACCCCAGTCAGATGACTGCTATGAATCACATTACACTGAATCTGCATATTATCATAGAAAAATTCGGCCGGCCGGGTATTATTGGCATTGATCCCGCCTACTCTGGCAGCCGCCAGGATCACCGCTGCCGGCTTTTCCGCTTCCATAAACAACCTTACCGCCTGCTGGTCGATCAGATCCAGTTCCTGATGCGTGCGGCACAGAATATTCTCATACCCTTTCTCTTGAAGGTGTCTGACAATCGCACTTCCAACCAGTCCCCGATGTCCAGCCACATAAATCTTATCATTCTTTCCAATCGTATTCTTCATGATCATACTCCATATCTTCATTTCTTACTTTCGCAAATCACCTTACTGTAGAAAAATACTAAATCATTGCTACCTTAGAACCCTTCTAAAGAAACCTTCCTAAGAAACCCTCCAAGAAACCCTCCAAGAAACCCTCCAAAGTAACTTTCCTAATTTAATAATCCTTGTATCATCTGGCTTTAAACCCTGCTTCGACAGAATCTCCGCGAAAAATAATGTCAGATTTAACCGGAGAAGCCGGGAAATCTTCATATCCGGTCCGGTCTCCCTCCGCTGCATAATAAAATGTATATCCCTGAAGTTCATAAGCTATGGTCGGATAATTTTCATAATCCTTCTGCGTAAAAATATAAGCATCCTGCGATGTCCGTGGCATCATATGCCATAATTCTTCCCCAAACGCAACCGTTTTATATCCCGCCGCCACAATTAAAACACCATACATTAAGATATTCATATTAAAATAAGGTCTTACAAAATAAGGACTTGCCCGCATATACAGATAACCGAACGTAATTACCGGCATCAGCCAGACATACACACAGCCATAACGGATCAACGGCGCACTGGTCAGCCACATGAAAAAACAAACACCCAAGGTTCCGGAAACCAACAGCCAGTCAGCTATATCCCACTTCTTTCGAATCATCATATAACAAAATATCACCAACAGAACCACACCCGCCCCCATCGCCGCCAGGATAAATATCTTATCCGTGCTGCTCTGTCCAGCAAACCAAGGCTGAATCCATTCGCGCAATGGCTTATAATACTGCGATACATCCGTATATCCCCGACCCCACACCTGTATTTCCCGAAAATCATATTCCGCCATTCCCTGCGGAATCTTCCAGTCCGGATGAAAAATATCCAAAATCGTAGACGGATAGAACAGCCACCCCGAAAGAAGTACGTTTCTGACCATATAAGGCAGTGCCGTCAGAAAACCAAGCCCCAAAAACCCGGCTATAGCAGCCCACTTCCGACTCCGGATCATCATAACTGCCGGTTTCAGCACCAACAATAAAATCAGAGCCGCCGAAAGTTTTACCGTCATCAGCACAACCCCCATCAGACATAAAAGAGCATAAGGAAAAAATGAGCTTTCCTCCCTCTCCAAAAGATCCAGCCACCGAATAATAATCCAAAAAAACAACAATACCATAAAATAATCGGAAGCCGGTGAAATCATTTCATCAAAGATATTCAACAGATAATAAACCGCCACCACCCTTGCCAGGTTCGATAAAGCAATTTTTTTGAGCTTCCCCCGCCGCACCCCATCCAGACATGCCTTAGCCATCCAAAATGCCAAAAAACCGGCACCGGCATGAAAAGAAGGCCCGCCTAAAAACTTCATGCTATACAAAGCGGACAGCGAAAAAGAAGCACTGTTATAAGCCAGCCGGCTATGTAGATTACCCAGCCCGGGAACAATGCCGTACTCTTCAATCCAGCGAATGCTCTGAGCATGGTAAAGGCCGGTATCATAATGAATAATCCCTCTGGAAGTACCAAAAGCAAACAAAAACAATAACACAACAACAATCAGCACCCGCATCGGCGATACCGCAAGCCGCCACATTCCAAAACGTTCCATAAGCCGTTTCCGCAAGCAAACCGCAATCCCCATGCAAACCAGCACCAACAGCACATTGGCCGCCAAGCCCACTTTCGCAAACAAACTAAACACCTGGGCATATACCGTGACAACAGCTACGCCCGCCATAATATAACTATCTTCTCTCTTTACAAGATATACGTTTTTGCCTGCCATCAGATTCATAAAGCCAAATCCGACCAAATAAGCAGTCACCGTCATATAAATCCAAATCAATAATACGGATATCATCCGTTCTTCCTCTGAATACGTTTATTTGCTTTCTTGATAGTCACTGCAACTCATTCCCGCTATTTTTTGCATATCAGCTTCCATCATCATCGACACCAAGTTCCGAAAATCAACGTTCCGCCTCCACCCAAGCTCTTTTTCCGCTTTGGCTGGGTTGCCCCAAAGGTATTCCACTTCCGCCGGCCGGTAAAACTCCGGATTGACATCTACCAACAGCTTCCCGGACTTACTGTCATAACCCCTTTCATTCACCCCTTTTCCTTCCCATCGTATCACAATCCCCAGTTCTTCAAACGCTGCCTCCACAAATTCTCTCACTGTGTGCGTTTCATTGGTGGCCAGCACATAATCATCCGCCCTGCTTTGCTGAAGCATCAGCCACATGCCCTCCACGTAGTCGCCCGCGAACCCCCAGTCCCGCTTGGCGTTCATATTTCCCAATGACAACCTCTCCTGACTTCCGGCAATCATTCTGGCAATCGCCAGCGTAACCTTCCGGGTCACAAAATTCTCGCCTCTCCTGGGCGATTCATGGTTAAATAAAATACCGTTACAGGCAAACATATTATAAGATTCCCGGTAATTCACCGTGATCCAATACGAATACAGTTTCGCTGCCCCATAAGGACTCTTAGGATAAAAAGGCGTTGTTTCATTCTGCGGAGCCGTCTCTGGCAAGCCTCCGAACAATTCCGAAGTGGATGCTTGATAATACCTACAGTTACCGCCATTCACCCGGATGGCCTCGAGTAGCTTCAGCGTGCTTACCCCTGTAGCTTCAGCAGTGTATTCCGGCACTTCAAAAGAAACTCCCACATGAGACTGGGCGGCAAGGTTATAAACTTCGGTAGGTCTTATCTCGGCAATCAGTCTCATCAGATTGCTGGAATCCGTTACATCGGCAAAGTGAAGGAAAAACTTCACTTTGTAGTAATCCGAGCGCAATATCTGGTCTATCCGCGAAGTATTTTCAATGCTGTGCCTTCTGATCAGCCCATGCACCTCGTAACCCTTTTCCAGCAGAAATTCCGCCAGATATGATCCGTCCTGTCCTGTTATTCCGGTTATTAATGCTACATTTTGCATATAACTCCTATCTGCACATGCTGTGCTGTATCTATGTGTGATTTACTTTATACGAAGTGCTGGCCGGCTTTGGGGTTACACGGCTTTGGGGTTACACAGTCATTGCCATATGCCCCAAGACATCATCGGCTCCGGTTCAGTCGTACGAAAATAAGTGCAACTAAGTTTCTCACCCAAAATATTGGTTGGCTCCGTGCCGCCATCAAGCGCCGTCCATGGCGCATGATGGCTTGTGCGGCCATCCGTGGCCGCCCATCACTATTCTTTTCAGTGAGAAACTAAGATGCACTACTTTTCTCCCGTATTCACCTGAGTCGATGATGTCTTGGACCATATGGCAATTCGTTATTCCAACTGATAGTTTTGGTTATCCTAAATTGTACAATGTTATAAATAGGTTAGGTTACTGTTCTCTCATGACATAATTGCTTAGATTACAACTCAGTATCATAAAGTATGCGTGGAAGTACTATTTGTAAGTATTATCTGAAAGCAATATCTGGTAGTGATATACGGTAGTGATATAAAAAGATACTCTTTTTAAGACTATTTTGCTATTCCAATAGCGAGTATACTACTGTATAATATAAGTATCAACATACTATATTGCCTAAAAATAGTAGAATATTGCTATTTGCATTCCTGCCAGTTGGAATACCGAATCGCTATATGGCCCAAGCATCATTGGCTCAGGTGAATACGGGAGAAAATTAGTGCATCTTAGTTTCTCACTGAATATTCTAGTGGTGGACGGCCACGGATGGCCGCACAAGCCATCATGCGCCATGGATGGCGCTCGATGGCGACACGGGAGTTGCCAATAATCTTGGGTGAGAAACTTAGTTGCACTTATTTTCGTACGACTGAACCGGAGCCGATGATGCTTGGGCCATATGGCGATGACCGCTTCAGCGACTAATTCTATAGCCAGTACTTGAGCATGCGACATGTCCGCTTCAGCGACTAATTCTATAGCCAGCACCAGAAAGGAAATCCTATGCCGCAATCAGCATCCAACCGTATCCTGTCAACCCCATCCTCCTATGCCCGGAAGCACTACCTCTACATTCAGGAAATCGGTACCTTGAAAAGCCTTGAACCGCATATCAGCAAACGCCAGAACCTGAATTCCTACTTGTTTTTTGTGGTTCTTGACGGCAGCGGTTATCTCACTTGCGAGTCCGCCCGCCATACCATAAAAGCCGGCGACTGCGCATGGATTGACTGTACCAGGCCTTATTCCCATGAAAGCAGTGCTAACGATCCGTGGCGGCTTATGTGGATCCATTTTTATGGTTCCCAGGCCAAAGATTTCTATGAAAACTTTCTGGCGGCTGGTAACTCCTTTTTGTTCCGTCCCCGGAATATCCAGCCTTTTACTGCTGCCTTGGAGCAGATTTATCAGCTGCAGGAAGAAAAATCATCTTTAAAAGAATTATGTTCCCATAAATATATTACGGACATCATTACGCTCTGCTTTACCGATAATAAGGCTTCCTTATCGGAAGGGTATTCGATCGGGCAAAAATTAAAGCAGGTACATAATTACCTGCTGGAAAACTGTCATCATAGGATAAACCTTGATGATCTTGCCGATTCCTTTTTTATCAGCAAGTATCATCTGTCACGCGCTTATAAGAAAGCCTATGGTATTACCATCGGCAATACGTTGACGGCCGGCCGGATCTCCCGGGCGAAGTCTATGCTGCGGTTTTCTATGGATTCGGTGGATTCCATTGCTGTTAGCTGTGGGTTTCAAGACTCAGCTTATTTTATAAAGGTTTTCAAGAATGCGGAAAATATGACACCTTCTGAGTATCGCAGAAAATGGTGAATGAATTGTGTGCTGTATTTAGATGAGGCGGCAGACTGCCACTCCGATGAGAATACCTAGGATGGCACCCATGAATACTTGCGGAGGGGTATGGCCGACAAACTCTTTTAGCTTGTCCTCTGCGGTAACGCTGTTTCCCATTTTTACGAACATTTCCATCATTTCATTGATGACTTTTGCCTGATTGCCGGTCTCCCTGCGCACTCCCATGGCATCATGCATGACAATGGTGGCAAGGATGAAGGCAATGGCGAATTCAAATCCGGTAACCCCGTAAGTGATTCCTGTTGCTGTTGCCAGACCGCAGACAGTAGCCGAATGTGAACTCGGCATGCCGCCGCTGCCAACCAGGCGTTCGGCAACAAATTTTTTGTTGAGGATTAAATGGATGACCGTTTTTAGTAACTGAGCGATCATCCAGCCGATCACGGCTGAAACAAATATCGGATTGCGAAATAATTCAAATAAAACTCCGTTCATCAATCTTTCACATCCCTTTCATATATTGCGCTATTGCGTCGTGCCAGTCAGCAAAACGATAATCACTCGTCAGCTCCAGCATGTAATTGCGTAAGATGGAATAAGCGGGGCGGGCCACCTGAGCTCCGAATTCTTCTGTGGTGATTCTTTCGACTGCGGTAGTTTTACCACTCAGACGAAAGATCTCTTCGGCAAAATCAGCCCAGCTGCAGCTGCCTTCACAGGTTCCGTGGAATAGGCCGTAGTTGTCAGTGGGAAGCAGATAAGCAATCAGTTTGGCTAATTCTTTTGTGCTGGTGGGCGAGCCTACCTGATCTGAAACTACCCGGATTTTATCATGTGATTCGGACAGGCGCAGCATTGTTTTAACAAAATTATTTCCGTCACCATACAGCCATGCCGTTCGTATAATATAGTAATTCCTTCCGAATCTTTCGACAAAATGCTCTCCGGCAAGCTTACTGGAACCATATACTCCCATCGGGCCGGTGGGGTCGAATTCTGTATAAGGTCTGGTGCCGTTGCCGTCGAAAACATAATCAGTTGAAATATGCATAAGTTTGGCTCCGGTTGCTGCCGCTGCGATACTTAAATTTCTGGGGCCGACAGCATTGATTTTGTACGCGTTTTCTACATCGGTTTCGCAGGCTTCGACCGCAGTGTGGGCCGCACAGTTAATAATGGCGAAAGGCTTTACCTGACTTACGAGTTCCATAACCTTATTGATATTGGTGATATCCAGTTCCTCCACATCGGTATTAGTAAACTCATAGCCACCTTCAAGACTGAGTTCTTTATTTACAGCTCGCCCGAGTTGACCGTTACAGCCCGTGATTATAACTTTTCGCATTTCGTTCCCTCCAAAAAATTCTCATTCATTTTATTATTGTGTCCTGAACTTAGTTTAATACCCCTGTATTCGCAAGCTGGACTTGAATGCTGAGTTTTCACTTTATTATTTCGCTGTTATTGCTTTATATTTGTGTTTTGTACTACTTCCCGATTTTTATCTTACCTCTTTCGTAATAATTATACAAGTAAATATTTCGTCAAAAAGCGCGAAAAAAGGATTGATAAGAAATGCTTAATTCTAGTGACGTTTTTTTTCGATTATGCTATAATTTTTTTAGTTTTAGATTTGGGTAGGGGGATTGAAAAAAGATTGGGGAACGCAAAGATGAAAAATTTACGATCTTTCTTTTGCATATGCCTGACAGCTGTTCTGCTTGTAAGCGGATGCGGCAGCGAGGAGCCAGAAGTTTCTGTAACACCTGTTCCCAGTGCGGACTTAGCGGAGCAGGCTGAGGAGCATGACGACACGGATGCTTTTGAAGTTGAGCCGGAAACAGACCCGCCGCCCAAAGAGGGCATGGTAAGAAGCTTGTTGACTAATGAGTGGATCGATGCCGAGCTTGCACAGAGGCGTCCTATTGCCGTTACCGTCCCCAATTCAAAAACCGCCAGTCAATTTGGTCTTTCTCAGGCCGACATTATTTATGAATGCAGCGTGGAGGGCAGCATAACGCGACTGATGGCCATCTGGGAAGACTGGGATAATCTTGAGAAAATCGGTAACATCCGCAGCACCCGTGATTATTTCTTATATTGGGCATTTGAATGGGATGCTTTTTATATTCATTTCGGCGGGCCGTTTTATGTGGACAGCCTGCTGGCACGGGAAGATACCCAAACTATTAACTGTATCCGGTACAGCGGTGCCTCTTACTATGCCAATGCCAAAAACACGACGGATAATGCCTTTACCGGAACTGCGAATATAAAAGATGCGATTGATCATTTCGATTATCCGCTGACACACCGCGAGGGTTATCTTGACGATAGCCATTTTCAGTTTGCGCCGGCGTCAGCCCCGAACCATCTAAGGCAATATCCTGATGCCATCTCTGCCAAAAAGGTAGACCTTTCACCGGCCTACCCTGTCACAAACTGTTATTTTGTATACAATGCCGACATCGGCCTGTATGAACGTTTCCAGCACCTCTCCGGTGAAACAGACGGCCCCCATATTGATCTGGCAAATAATGAGCAGCTGGTTTTTAAAAATCTGCTGGTGCAAAGTACGTATTTTGAAATCCGCGACAATAATGGCTTCTTAGCCTATCAATGTCACGATACTGCCCGAGACGGCTGGTTTTTCACTAACGGCAAGGGCATCCATGTAACCTGGGAAAAGACCAGCGATTACGGCGCCACCAGATACTATGACGACATGGGGCGCGAGATCGAGCTGAACACTGGTAAAACCATGATCTGCATTATTCAGGATGGCGACTCTATTATGGTAGATAATGTGAAGTTTTAGGGAAACGCTGATTATCCCAACTTCAGTATACCAGTCTGTTCACTGCTGAAAAAACCGCCCGTACTGATGCCCGGATAATATTCGAGCTTACGCCCACTCCATAAGTAACGCTCCCGTCATCGGCATTCAGCAGATGGATATATGCTGCTGCCTGTGAGTTCGACCCGCTCTGCAGTGCGTGTTCTTCATAATCCAGCACCTTGATTCTAACCCCGGTCACCTCTTGCATCCCTCGCTTCACAGCATCAATAGGCCCGTTCCCGACTGCCTCGAAAGTCTTTTCCTCTCCGCTATGGGTATAGGTTACGATCACCTTCGTATCAAACTCCGTCTCAACATCATTTTCCAGATTCACATCATCCACCTTTAGCTTGCGGAAATGAAGCGGCTCTTTACGTTCCAGATAAGAATCGCGGAAGCTTGCCATGATCTGATCCGGTGATACCTCGCCTTGTTTTTCGGATATCTCCTGTATCACTTCGGCAAACTCTTTATGCATGCCCTTGGGCAGCTTAAAGCCAAAATAGCTGTCCATGATAAAGGCCACACCGCCTTTACCGGACTGCGAGTTGATGCGGACGATCGGTTCATACTCCCGTCCGATATCAGCCGGGTCAATAGGCAGATAGGGAACCTCCCAGTGGGCATTATTTCTTTCCCGCATCGCCAATATCCCTTTATTGATGGCATCTTGATGAGAGCCGGAAAATGCCGTAAAAACCAGTTTCCCCGCATAAGGATGCCGGGGATGCACAGGAATCTTGCAGCATCTTTCATAAATTTCAATGATATCATTGATCTGATCCAGCTTTAACCGGGGATCCACTCCCTGAGAAAACATATTGTAAGCTAAGGTCAGAATGTCCACGTTTCCGGTTCGTTCCCCGTTTCCGAATAAAGTTCCTTCCATCCGGTCGGCCCCGGCCAGCAAGGCCAGTTCTGCCGCCGCAACACCCGTTCCTCTGTCATTATGCGGATGCACGCTTAAAATAATGGTTTCGCGGTTCTCAAACTTTCTGTTCATCCATTCAATACTGTCCGCGAACACGTTAGGTGTCGTCATTTCCACTGTGGACGGCAAGTTGATGATCATCGGTTTATCTGCGCTGGGCTGCCATTCCCGCTGTACTGCGGTACAGATTTCCAGGGCATAGTCCAGTTCCGTACCGGTAAAACTCTCCGGAGAGTATTCCAGGATAATATCGCCGGGGAAACGGGCGGCTCTTTCCTTGACCCACCGCGTGCCATTCACGGCAATATCAATAATCTCCTGGCGGTCCTTATGAAACACCACATCACGCTGTAATGTCGATGTGGAATTGTAGATATGTACGATTACCTCTTTACAGCCTTCTATCGCTTCAAATGTCCGCTCGATCAAATCTTCCCGGCACTGGGTCAGAACCTGCAGTTTTACACCGGCCGGTATCAGCTTACGGTCAATCAGCTGACGGATAAAATCAAACTCAATCTGACTCGCTGCCGGAAAACCGATTTCTATCTCTTGAAAGCCCAGTTTCACCAAGAATTGGAACATTTCTATTTTTTCAGTTACTACCATGGGGTCGATCAGTGCCTGATTCCCGTCCCGCAAATCGACACTGCACCAGATCGGTGCTTTTTCAATTTCCCGGTCGGCCCATGTCCGTTCCGGAAAATGAATGACTGGATTTCTTTTATATCTTTGATAATTCATGTTAACCTCCTATTCACCAATAACATATAAAAAGCCGCCCACTTTCCTTTAGGCGGCTCTGCATCTGATTCACTCTCCCAGACCGTTATCAATTGCGCTTATTAAAGTCTGTAATGCCAGTTCTTCATCCTCGCCATCACAGATAAACTCAATCTCGTCACCGCATTTCACACATGCCCCAAGTACACTCAGCACACTTTTGGCATTTGCTGTATTCTGCTTAAAAACAAATGTTATTAAAGATTTAAACTGCATTGCTTCCTTACATAGGATGCCTGCCGGTCTTAGATGTAGGCCGGTCGGGTTCTTAATAACCACTTTTTGGCTTACCATACCCCGTTACCTCCCATTCTCTGATGATCTTTCTTTCGTATATTTATTATCCATTGTATCATTTTTTTAACCATTTCACAAGCCAAGGATTCCTTTGTTGCTATTTGGTTAAAATCATTGGTTACTGTTCAGACCCTAGCCGAAGTGCATCAAATCACTGCGCAAAAGTATTCCATACTTTTTGAACAGCGCAAAACACCTCGCGGTGGTCTGAACTGTAATCTGCTTACAGCATGCTGTCCTGGATCAGTTCGGCAAGTTTCTTGGCTTCCCGTTCAATCATTTTCTTATCTTTTCCTTCAATCATGACACGCACCAACGGCTCTGTTCCCGAAGGTCTGATTAGGACCCTTCCTTCTCCTGCAAACCGCTCCGTCAGTTCCTTGATCGCGTCTGCGATTTCCGGATAATCCATGTAGTTCTCTTTTTTGTGATTTGGTACATGGGCATTGATCAGAGCCTGCGGCATGACCTCCATCACCTTGGTCAATTCCGACAAGGCCGACCCTGTTTCTACCATTACCTGCAAAAGATGCAGGGCACTCAGCAAGCCGTCACCAGTAGTATTTTCATTTAAAAAGATAATATGCCCCGACTGCTCTCCGCCAAGACTGGCGCCCACTTCCCGCATCCGCTCTAATACATAGCGATCCCCTACTTTGGTCTGTTCGACTGTGAGTTTATTTTTTTCTGCCATCTGGAAAAATCCGAGGTTACTCATTATCGTAGCAACTATAATATCTTGATGAAGTTTTTTATTTTTTTTCATATGGAGGCCGATAATTGCCAGGATCTGATCGCCGTCTACGACATTGCCTTTTTCATCTACCGCCAGTAAACGGTCGGCATCACCGTCGAATGCCAGTCCGACATCGGCCTTTTCAAACACTACCCGGGCCTGTAGCTCTTCCATGTGGGTCGAGCCGCAGTTGGCATTGATATTGGTTCCGTCAGGATTATTATGAATCGCTATGATGTCGGCTCCTGATTCTTTCAATGCCTCTGTCGAAGTATAATAGCTTGCCCCTTCCGCACAGTCGGCCACAATCTTTAAGCCCTCGAGATTAACATTGACAGACCGGATAGCATGATTGATATATTCTTCCCTGGCATCGGTACGGTATTTGATTTTGCCGACTCTTGCCCCGACAGGCTGCCGGATCTGATCCATGCCGCCCATAATAATAGTTTCAATCTCATCTTCCAATTCATCTGGCAGCTTATAGCCGTTCCCGTCAAAAAACTTGATTCCGTTAAATTCCATGGCATTATGGGATGCTGAAATCACCACTCCGGCATCAACCTTATATTTTCTGGTCAGATATGCCACTGCCGGAGTCGGAATCACCCCTACATAAACCGCATTGGCTCCTACCGAACAGGCTCCCGCCATCAGCGCACTGGCTAACATATCTCCCGAAATACGGGTGTCGCAGCCTACCATGATGGTCGGCTTATGCTTATTCTGCCTGGTCAGGACATGAGCTCCCGCCTGTCCCAGCTGCATCGCCAAAACCGGGGTCAGTTCATCATTCGCAACCCCCCTGACTCCATCGGTCCCAAATAATCTGCTCATTTTAACCCTCCAATAATGTTATATTCAGCAGCACCTCTATCGGTTCCAAAACGGAGACATTATTGCCCAGATTCAGTTCCACCTCTGACGTATAGAATCCTACCTCCATACTGTCCATGCCCCTGTCGGCCATCAGTACGGCGATATCGATCTCACCGGTTATTTCAGCTGTCCGGATCTGATCCAAATGGCTTCTTAAGCCCACCAGAGTTACCGTCACACCCTCTTCCATCCCGGTAAAGCTTCCTTTAAAGCCTTCCGGCATATTCACGATCCTTACCCGGTTTTCCTGAATGGTAACCGATCTGGTTACTTCCGGTTCGATGTAAATCGTAATCGTAGCCGTACTGCTTTCATTATTTGCCAACCGGATACCGTCTGGAAGGTAGTCTGCCAGATCCAGGTTTTTGATTAAGTCCTCTGTGCGACCGGTAATATCCAGTTCTTCTTCGGGAATTATTATCGTCTCAAAACTATTGATGACACTTCTCCGGCCGGCTACAAGCAACGAACCACGGCTGATTTCCTCAACGCCGGTTGCCTGATACCCGTTCATCGGTTCGCCGGTGGGGGCATATACTACCGGTACTTCTTTGAGCTGAAGGATCGGAATCCGGACTCCGACTGCTTCTATATTTTTAGTAATCCGTTCCGAATGCACCTCGGAACCTTCTGCATCCAAAAGACGGACACTCACATCTGTATTGACATCTCCGGTAAGCTGGGCAACATCCGTAAACTGACTGATATCGATATCCGCTGTGGCAGAGACCACGCTGTCTACCAGTGATTCCGGGCCGGTGATCCGCACGGCGTTCTGATCCGGGGAAATATCACCGGTCATATATCCCTCCGGCAGTTCCCCGGAAGCAATGGACTTAATCATGACCGTCTTGGACTTCCGGTTTTCGATCTTAAGTTTTACAATATCTGAACTTGTAGTTATGTTGCTGATACTGGTATCGCTGACATTATTGATGTCAAGATCAATACTTATGGTATCCAGGCTGCTCAAATCATTGATATCTGCCGTTGCGACAATATTGTTGAACGTAATATCTTCCAGTACCGACCTTGGTGCCCATACCGTTACTCTGTCTATGATATCAGTATCATCCAGCACCTCATAAACCTTCTGGGATTCCTCTAAAATATCCGTATGTGTAAGTCTTACCTGTACATTGTCATAATATTGGGAAGTAACCGGATCATCTATATTCGTAACGATCATCCAAAGAAGAATCGCGAATACAAACGAACCGATTTTAAGACCCCAGTTTTGTGTCCACTTATTCTTCATTCTTATTTTTTCCCTTCCACCGCTTCAGTTTTTTCTCTTCTGCCGGTTTATTCTGGATGCTATTCAGGCGTTTCTTGATTCCGTCCGCATCCATGTTTCTCTCCATTTCCCCCTGATAGGCGATACTGATCCTGCCAGTTTCTTCCGATACGATAATCGTCATGGAATCCGAAACTTCTGAAATTCCGATGCCGGCACGGTGTCTGGTACCAAGCTCCTTGCTCAGTCCCATATTATCCGAAAGGGGAAGATAACAAGTCGCAGAAACAATCCTGTTTCCTCTGATAATAACCGCTCCGTCATGAAGCGGGGTATTGTGTTCAAAAATATTAATCAGCAACTGGCTGGTAACGATCGCATCGATATCAATACCCGTCCGTTCATAGTCGGACAGCGGATTATGCTGTTCGATCACGATAAGAGCCCCAGTTTTTTCCCGCCCCATTTCCATGCAGGCCTTGACGATTTCACCTACCGTCCGGTCGGAAAATATCCCCGTCTCCACTTTTCCCGTTTCAAAGGGGATCAGCGCCGTAATAAAGTTTTTTCTTCCAAACTGCTCCAGGGCTTTCCGCAGTTCCGGCTGCAGAATAACAATGATTGCGGTAACCGCTACCCCGATCACGTTCCTTACGATCCACAAAATCGTGTTCAGATTCAATACAATAGCAAATAAAATAAAAATAGCTATTACCACAATCCCTTTAAGCAACGACCAGGCCCTGGTATTTTTAATCCATGCCATAACGCTGTATGCCAAAAAGGAGATAATCAATATCTCCACAATATCCGTAAGCTTGATAAAACTTGGAATAAAAAATAATGTTTGATCTATGAGAGATTTCAAATATTGCATATAACGAATCTCCAATCTCTAAATGCTGTCACCTGACTCTTTTTTTAGAGGCATGGATCTTTTTCACCGTTTTGGAAGGTGCCGCCAATGATATTTTGGGAATGGCCTTCACATAATAATAATATTCGTCGTCTTCAAACTGAACCGATTCCGACCGGTTATAATCCACATGAAACACAAAAAACTCCACGATTTTAACGATACCGAACGAAACCACCGTTCCCAGAATGGCTCCCGGAACCGAAACTGTGGCATCCAATATCAGATCTCCCAACAGCAGTACCATGATATTGATCATTGCGCCGCTGACAGTGGCAATAACCCATGCATGATCGATCGCCAGTCTTCGGATAATATATACAATAATTACCGTAATCGCAAAAGCTGCTATTGTAACTATCATGGTTTTATTATTGATGATGCCGTCGATCACATAGCGGAATTTGGCGGCCATGTCTTCTTCGGCGATTCCCGATATTGCGGCAGCATTATCAGCAATATAGCTAATCACAAACTGAACCGCTACCCCGCAGGCAACGGAAACAGCCGACACCGGCCCCCCGATCAGGCCCATCGTCAAAGGGATCACATAGGGGATGCCGAACTGAAAACAAAGCGGTGTCAGCACCACCACCAGAGTGTCCTTGGGGGAAAACCGGTAATAAAGAAGGTACATCAGCAAAAAAATCGCCAATACTACTGCTGCACACTCCAGCGACACTTCATACAGATGAAGAACCACAAAAGCCGCTGAAACAATAATAATAAAATTCATCGGCATAAAGGAGCACATCAGAGCCACTATCAGGACAATCGCCATGTTATCCAGTCTGGCCATATAACCGATCTTGGAATTGATCATCAGCAGCGTGATCAGCGCTATCAACAGTTTTCCCAGTGGCAGTAAATAAATTTCATATTTTACAATAAAATTTTGAATATATTGTTTTGCAGCAAGCAGGCTAGTCATATTGTCTTCCTTCTATGTTCTTGATGTCTCATTGCTTTAATCTTCGTACATCTGTGAAAGCTTACGGAGATTCATATAGTAATTCTTCAGGCTTCTTCTGGCCTTATGGTAACGATAAGAGTAGATAAGATAGGACAGCACCCCATAAATTACTACCACAATCAGGTAAATTCGCAAAACATCCTTACCTGTTTCAATCATGTCCATATTATATACTTCCTGCATGATCGTTTCAAAATGATAAAACATATAGATGCCGGCAACGATCATAAAAGCTACAGTCACAGAGATAATTGATTTTAATACTTGGAAACCAATATAGTCGCCTCTGAAATAATTACCTATCGCAACGTTTTTTTTACCCGGTCCTTTTTCATAAGATGCCATCTTGGTCATCAATATGACTCTGTCTTCGTTAATCATATTCTGTCTCCATGCCGCCAACGGCACTCTCCTGTAAAACAGTCAGCGATCCAAAAACCTCATACGGTCGCGTTCCGCTGCTTGTTTTTTCTTTTCCGGCGGTGGCGGAGGCGCCGCTTTTTTGTAGGCGCTGCTCAAGTTATTCGCCATTTCACTTTTACAGTTATCACAGTATATCCCGGCTCGGATCATCGTTCCGCATTTCTCACAGGCTACGCGGATCGGAGAATCCTCCGCAAACTGCAGCCGCTCTTCCCTGATCCACTGATGAATCTGGTTTACCTCAACTTCACAGTCCTGAGAAACATCATTGATACTTGCCAGTCTGTGATCCTGAATGTATTTTTTTACTTCCTGAAATTTCTTTTCTCTTTCTTCTCTGCATAACGGGCAGATGGCCGGTCCCACCACATGGTTAAATAACCTTCCGCAATATCGGCAATTACGTACATTCATTCTTATACCTCCTGTCCTTAGACCCCCTGACCGATCGCCAAAGTAATAAAATAAATCCTGTTGACGCCTGATCCTCTTAATTCTTTTGCCATGGCATCAATGGTGCTGCCGGTCGTATAGATATCGTCTACAATTATAATCGTATTTAATTTTACATCATTCCGAAGAATTTTGAAAGCCTTTTTCAAATTATTTTGCCTTTCCGGCCCGCTCAGTTCCTTCTGAGGCGTAGTCCTACGCTGTCTGATCATCAGTTTCTCTTCCACTGGGATATGAAGTCCCCGCGAAATCGCATGAGCCAAGACAGCAGCTTGATTATATCCTCGTTCCTGCCTTCTTTTGCGATGAATCGGTACCGGTAACAGCACATCCGGCTTCAGTCTTGTCACATCTGCGCCCAGATGACGGCATATCTCTTCCCCGTAAAACTGCGCATATTCCTGCCGGCCTTTGTATTTGAAGCGGTAGATGGAATCCGCTATGCTATGGTAATCATATAACGCCATGCCCCTGTCATAAACGTGATGTCTGCTGCTGCAATCATAGCAATATTCTGCGTGTGCCGACCTGAGGGTCTTACCGCATTTCATACATACGGAACCGGTGATATATCTGAGCTGCGGGACACACTGACGGCAGGCCAGACCATCTGAGGGCTTCACGACATCATCGCAGACAGGACAGCGCCGTGGAAAAAAGAGATTGAGAATTCCGTCCAACTGCTTTATTCCTTTTCCTTCCATATTAATTCCGGCATATCGCTGCCGTTCACTTCCTTGATTCTTTCATGCAGGCTGGTACAGCGGCTGTTCTGGGAAATATTATTTATCATTTCACTGATAATTGCGCGGCTGCCGAGTATCGTCACGCATTTTCTTGCCCTGGTCACGCTTGTATACAATAGATTGCGGTTAAAAAGCATCCGCGGGCCGGACAATAGCGGCAAGAGAACTGCCGGATATTCGCTCCCCTGCGATTTATGTATCGTAATGGCATAAGCCAGTTCGATCTCATCCAGTTGACCGAACGAATACGTCACCTGCCTCTTTTCGTCATATTCTACCGTCATGCTGCCGGCATTCTCATTGATCTCCCGGATAATCCCGCTGTCTCCGTTAAATATTCCCAGGCCCTTGTCAATGGGTATTCCGTATTTACTTAACACTTCCCATTCCATGCTGTAATTATTTTTTATCTGCATCACCTTATCACCGACACGGTATAACTGTTCGCCTGCTTGATATTCCTTTTTCTTCTCATCCGGTGGATTCAGGTACTGCTGTAAAATATGATTCAGGGTCTCTACGCCAAGATGGCCCTTTCGCATCGGGGTAAGAACTTGGATGTCATAGGGCGAAGCGTCCACATAGGCGGGCAGTTTCTCTTTAATCAGCTGGATCATGTGCTTATAGATCACATTGGGATCATTTCTCTCAAGAAAGAAAAAATCACGGCTCTTATTATCCAAGCGGATCGTTTCTCCGGCATTTATCCTATGGGCATTGACAATAATATCGCTTTCCGCGGCCTGGCGAAAGATCTTCTTGAGGATCACCGTAGAGAAGCAGGCGCTGGAGATGATATCCTTTAATACCTGGCCCGGCCCGACGCTGGGAAGCTGGTCCATGTCCCCGACCAGGATCAGCCGGGTGCCGATGCTGACAGCCTGGAGCAGGGCCAGGAATAGATGGATGTCTACCATGGACATTTCGTCAATAATGATGACATCGGCTTCTAGTGGGTTTTCTTCATTTCTTTCAAAGCGGGCGCTTCCGTTTTCTTCTGAGACTGACCCGTTGACTTCCAATAAGCGGTGGATCGTTTTGGCTTCATAGCCGGTAGCTTCCGTCATCCTTTTGGCCGCCCGTCCGGTCGGCGCCGCTAAAAGAATGTCGCGGCTCTGTTCCGCAAAAAGCTGGATAATGCTGTTGATAATCGTTGTTTTTCCAGTTCCCGGACCGCCTGAGATAATGACAACGCCTCGTTTGGTGCTTTCATATATTGCTTTAATCTGCAGGTCATCAGGCTCCATTTTCAGGGATTCGCTCAATTTCTCAATACTTTCCCGGATGTTTGCTTCTTCCCCGGGATTGTTTTCATCGGTAAAATTGAGGTCGCAAAGCAGTTTGGCACATTTTAGTTCCGCATAGTAATATGGGTAGGAATAAATTCGCTGTTCGTTGGCATGCCGCTTGATTACCAGTTTTTTGTCCATTGCCATATTAGTTAGCTGCGGGGTGATTCTTGATTTGTCTACCGAAAGGATTTCTTCAGCCTTTGCCGCCAGGAGGTCGGCCGGAAGGTAGATGTGACCGTCTAAAGAGGCCTGAAGCAGGGTATAGAGGATTCCGCTGCAGATCCGGTAGTCCGAATCTGTGTGGATGCCTACTGCCCGAGCGATTTCGTCAGCGGTACGGAAGCCGACACCGTTTATGTCTTCGGCTAGGCGGTATGGGTTTTCGTTCATGATTCCGTAGAGGCGGGGGCCATAGGTGTTGTATATTTTTACGGCGAGTGTGTTGGATATCCCGTAGCGTTGGAGAAAGACGAAAGCTTCTCGCATTTCCTTCTTGTCCTGCATCTGGTCGGCGATTTCTCTGGCTATGCGTTCACTGATTCCTTTAATTTCTATTAGGCGTTCGGGTTCTTCCTCGATGATCCGGAAGGTATCGGAGCCGAATTTCTTAACGATACGGCGGGCGAGGGCTTCGCCGACGCCTTTGATGGCACCGGAACCGAGGTAGCGTTCCATTCCGTAGGCATCGTCGGGGATGATGGTGCGGTAGGTTGAGATTTTTAGTTGGCTTCCGTATACAGGGTGCTCGATGTAGCTGCCTTCGGCCTCGATGTTTTCGCCTTCGTCGATGCCTTTTAGGGTGCCTGTGCAGGTGATTTCTTCGCCGTCTGATATTAGGACCAGGACGGTGTAGCCGTTTTGGGGGTTTTGGTAGATTATGTGGTCAACATAGCCTTTGATGGTTTCCATTGGGGTGGGCCTCCGGGGGGATGAGTGGGGGGCTGGCGCCGGCAATATGCCCCGGCTGGCCTTGCGCTTGGCTTCCGCAGGCGTCTGGGGGGGCTGGCGCCTTTTTTGCGAAAAACCCCGAGTGTTGCAAGCCAAATTGCTCTGTAAGCAATTTGTGTTCTTTACAACACGGGCATAGATTCGTAATTATTCAATATCCATCTGGATAATTACCTTTTATGTAAAAGGCTGCTCGATAAATGGCAGACAATCTGTCTGCGTTGATCGGCAACCTTGATTTATAACCTTGTTGTTTAGTAGATTGTTTTTGGTTTTGGGTCTTGTTATATGTTGTAGTTTCTTTTCATCTGCTCGAATAATTGCTGTGCCAAGCCTAGTCCTTGTGTCTCTGTGGCGGTGGAAGTGAGGCTTTGTAAGGTTGTGTCTTTAAAATAGTCTACTAGCTGAGAACCGGAAGCTTCTTCAGAATCGCTGAAGGCGTTGACTGATTTCTGCATTTCTTTGAATACCATTTCCAAAAAATAAGCTTCAAATTCTTTACAGGCATCCAAAAGCTGCTCTTCTGAGGCGTTGGCATAATCGGTATTGTTGAGAGATTCTTTTAATTTGGTGGCAGTGCCGCTTTCTTTGGTCGTGTATTCATTATAGTTGGCGTTGATTCCGCTGATATCCATTTTATTCCCCCTGTGCTTAATTTTAGGTTCTCCGGTTAGGCTGCAGCATGGAGAAGGTTATGAGTGGTGGGTGTTAGGGTCTTTGTTAGGGTTAGAGTTAGGGCCAAAGTCTGGGTCTGGTGTGGTTAGGGGTTATCGTTTGAGGTTATTGGCTGTCTGCATCATTTCGTCGGTGGTGGTAATGGCCTTGGAGTTCATTTCGTAGGCACGCTGGGCGACGATGAGGTTGACCATCTCATCGGCGACCATGACATTGGAACCTTCTAGGTAGTATTGGTTGACCTTGCTTAATTCCAGACCTTGCTCGGTTGCTTCGTTGAGCGGGGCACCGCTGGCGGCGGTCGGTGACCATACACTGTTTCCTCTTCGCTCAAGACCGCCGGCGTTGTCAAATTGCCATAGGCCGATGGTTATTCCTAGGTAAGAGTCATTGCCGGTGGCATCAGGGTAGTTAAGTGCGCCGGTGCTGTCAATGGAGACTAAGTTGGATCTGATGTTGTCGGGAAGTTCTATTGGCTGGCCTTCGGTATCCAGCACCGGGGAACCGTCACTGGCTGTAAGACCGATGCCGTCTTGGGTAATTGCCCATACAAAGTCACCGTTTCTTGTATAGTAAGTCTCGCCGTCGGCGCCTTGTACCGCAAAAAATCCTTTTCCTTCGATTGCTACGGCTGAGTCGCTGCTAGATGCCAGCATGGGACCCTGGGAGAAGAGGTTATTGATGGATGATGAGCGCACGCCCAGTCCTACCTGTGAACTGGTCGGCTTGGGATTACCGTTGGCCGTTGTCGTCGGTGTCTGTAATGTCTGATAGAGAAGCGATTTAAACTGTGCTACCTGGCTTTTATATCCGACCGTATTGACGTTGGCCAGGTTATTGGCAATGGTATCCACGTTTACTTGCTGAGCATTCATTCCGGTGGCGGCGCTCCATAAGCTTCTTACCATGTTGTTCCTCCTTGTCAGGTGTGTGTCTTAAATTGGGTGTAGATCTTGTGAATCTTGATTAAATCCGGCCTAATTGGTTAGCGGCTATGTCTAAGGTACCGTCTATTGTCGTGATCACCTTTTGGTTACTTTCGTAGGCGCGGTTTACGCTAATCATATTTACCATTTCGCTTACCACCGATATGTTGGAGGTTTCCAGAAAACCGGCATATATTTCTGCTGCGGGTTCGATTTCCACGGCTCCTTCGATGGGTTGATAGTAATTTTCACCGAAATGTTCCAGATAGTCATAGTCTTCAAAATCGGTGACCTGAATCTGATCCACTACGACCCCTTCCTGGATGATCTGGCCGTAAATATTGATCTGTGTGTTGGCGGTTTCCGGATTGAGCTCGACGTGGTCGCCGTTAATGTTTAGAACAAAATCTCCGTCCTGGGTCACTAGTTCGCCGTTGCTATTGACGGTGAAATTACCGTCACGGGTGTATTTTACCGATGTTTCTCCGGACTTATTGGTGTATTCTATAGCAAAGAAACCGGTATCTGTCAGAGCCATATCATAGGTATTGCCGGTGGATTTGAGCGGGCCTTGGGAAAAGTCGGTGTAGCCTTCGCCGATCTTGACGCCCGGGTTATTAACACCGATATAGCGGGCTAGTCTTACACCTTCCGAGTAGTCTTTGATTTTATAAGCCAGCGCGTCTTTAAAGGACTGGCTGGTTGCACCTTCCTTTTTATATCCGTTGGTGTTGACATTGGCAAGATTGTTTGTCAATACATCCATTCTGTTTTGCTGATTGATCATGCCCGTGTAGGCCGCATATAAACCTTTTACCATGCTGATAACCTCCTGTACGGTATTTGGGGCTGGCTTACTTTTGGTGTACTTTACTTTGCTGAACTTTGCTTTTACTGCTTACTATTGCTGTAATGTAATTCTTGTTTGCCGCTGCAATTATAGCGTGCTTATGTTTAGGTTTCGCGGTATCCTGCTAAGAATTCGACATATTTCCCGGTTCCGACCGCTACCGCCGTCATGGGATCTTCTGCTGTCATGGTGTTGATGCCGGTCTTTTCGGATATCAGTTCTTCCAGTCCGCGAAGCAGGCTTCCTCCGCCGGTAAGGACGATGCCGCGGTCGGCGATGTCGGCTGCCAGTTCCGGAGGGGTTTTTTCCAGGACGCTGTGGATGGTTTCGATAATCTGCATGGTGGTTTCTTTTAGGGCTTCCTCGGTCTCTTCCGATGAAACTTTTACGGTTTTGGGAAGTCCGGTTACCAGATTACGTCCTCTGACATCCATATAGTCCACTTCAATGCGTTTAAAGGCTGATCCGATTCTGATTTTGATGTCTTCGGCGGTTCTTTCCCCGATGAGAAGATTATGTTTTTTACGCATATAGCGTACCAGGGCATCGTCAAAATCGTCACCAGCTATCTTAATGGATGCGCTTACTACCGTACCTCCTAAGGAAATAACGGCGATGTCGGAGGTTCCGCCGCCGATGTCCACGATCATGTTGCCGCAGGGTTTGGCAATGTCAATACCGGCACCGATAGCTGCGGCAATCGGTTCTTCAATAATGGAAACCTCTCTGGCGCCGGCCTGCATGGTGGCATCTTCAACTGCCTTTTTTTCCACTTCGGTTACGCCGCTGGGTACACAGACTGCGATACGGGGCTTACGGAAACTTTTTCTTCCCAATGCTTTCTGGATAAAGTACTTCATCATTTTTTCCGTCACTTCGTAGTTGGAAATAACTCCTTGCCGGAGCGGTCTTACCGCGATGATATTGCCTGGTGTCCTGCCGAGCATCAGCCGGGCATCTTCTCCGATTGCTTTGATCTTATCGGTATCTCTGTCGAAAGCCACTACTGATGGCTCTTTTAAAACAACTCCTCTTCCTCTGATGTAAACCAGAATGCTGGCTGTTCCCAAGTCAATTCCTATGTCTGTGTACTGCATTTTGCGCCCCTTTCTAGCTTATATTGATACAATTCGGTCACAGCATCCCAGATAATAAGTAAAAAATGTCGGGCAATCCTGGCTTGTCGCTTAGCCTAAGCTGTGTTGTGATTTGATTTTGCGGCCGAACTGTGATTGACATTCAAACACACAAAAACATTATAACCTATAAAAGGGGTTTTTCAAAGCACTTTCACAAAAAATTAATATATTACCAATTCTTATAAAATTTCGAATATTTAACAATTTTTATCAATTAATTTGGAAAAAGCAAGAACACAAATAGATCGCATCCTTGCTTTACTGGTATTTATATCGGCCATTGGAAACCGATACTTTATAGTATTTGCTTATTTTTTCTAAGAATTTTCTGGATATATTGTCCGGTGTACGACTGGCGGCAGGCGGCTATTTCTTCCGGAGTTCCTTTTGCCAGTACCGTTCCGCCTTTGTCGCCGCCTTCCGGTCCCATATCAATGATGTAATCGGCAGTTTTGATAACGTCCAGGTTGTGCTCGATCACTACCACGGTATTGCCGCCGACGGTCAGTTGATGCAGGATCTCTACCAGCTTATGGACATCAGCAAAATGCAGGCCGGTCGTCGGCTCATCAAGGATGTAGATCGTCTTGCCGGTGCTCCGGCGGCTCAGCTCAGTAGCCAGCTTCACTCTCTGGGCTTCGCCGCCTGACAGTGTTGTGGCCGGCTGGCCCAGTTTTACATAGGATAGACCTACATCGTATAATGTTGCGATCTTTCTTTTGATCGAGGGCACATTTTCAAAAAATGAGTTGGCCTCTTCAACTGTCATATTCAGGATGTCATGGATATTTTTCCCTTTATATCTGACATCAAGGGTTTCGCGGTTATATCGCTTGCCGCCGCATACTTCACAGGGAACGTAAACGTCCGGCAGAAAATGCATCTCGATTTTGATGATGCCATCACCGCTGCAGGCTTCGCATCTTCCGCCTTTGACATTAAAGCTGAAGCGGCCTTTCTTGTAGCCTTTGGCTTTGGCGTCGGGGGTTGCGGCAAACAGGTCCCTGATCTGATCGAACACTCCTGTATAGGTGGCCGGGTTTGAGCGGGGTGTTCTGCCGATTGGGGACTGGTCGATGGCAATCACTTTATCCAGCTGCCCGATCCCTTGAATATCCTGATGTTTGCCGGCTATCGTCCGGGCCCGGTTCAGTTCCTTGGCCAGACGCTTATAGAGGATTTCATTTACCAACGAGCTTTTGCCTGAACCCGACACGCCAGTGACGCAGGTCATGATCCCCAGCGGGACAGCCACGTTGACGTTTTTGAGGTTGTTTTCCGCACCGCCGGTTATCTTCAGGAAGCCGGTCGGACGGCGGCGCTTCTTCGGTACCGGAATCTCCAGCTCGCCGCTTAAATACTGGCCTGTGACCGATTCCTTTACCGACATGATTTCTGCTGCCGTACCGACCGCTACCACTTCGCCGCCGTGCGACCCGGCACCCGGCCCGATATCGACGATATAGTCGGCGGCAAGCATCGTTTCTTCATCATGCTCCACCACCAGCAGGGTATTGCCCAGGTCGCGCAGGTTCTTCAGGGTATGCAGCAGCTTGTCATTATCCCGCTGATGCAGGCCGATGCTTGGCTCGTCCAGAATATAGCATACCCCCACCAGCCCGGAGCCGATCTGGGTTGCCAGACGGATCCGCTGTGCTTCTCCGCCGGATAAAGATGCCGTCCCTCTGGCAAGCGTCAGATAATCCAAACCCACATCGATGAGAAAACCGACCCGCGCCCGGATCTCCTTAAGGACCTGCCTGCCGATCAGTTTCTGCTGCTCCGTAAGGGACATGGTACTGATAAATTCATGTAGGGAACCGATGGATATCGAAGTGACTTCATAGATATTCTTATCGCTGACGGTCACGGCCAAAGATTCTTTTTTCAGGCGCATGCCGCCGCATTCGTTGCATGGCGTGATATGCATAAATGTCTCATACTCCTGCTTGACGCCTTCCGAAGATGTTTCGCGGTAACGCCGTTCAACATTGCGGATGAGTCCTTCAAAAGCAACCGGGTAAATTCCTTCACCGCGCTGGCCTTTATAATGAACCGTCACTTCCTGGCCGCCGGTTCCGTTTATCAGAACATGCTTTACGTTATCGCTTAATTCCGCGAACGGAGTATCTAAGTCAAAATGATAGGTCTTGGCAAGAGCCCTCAGAATAGCATTAGTAAAACTGCCGGGATCATTGCTGGACTGCCAGCCGACCATAATGATGGCACCTTCATTGATGCTCAGCCGCTGGTTGGGGATCATCAGTTCTACACTGAACTCCATCTTATAGCCCAGGCCGGCGCATACAGGACAGGCTCCAAAAGGATTATTAAAGGAAAAACTGCGGGGTTCTATCTCACTGACGCTGACACCGCAGTCAGGGCAGGCAAAGCTCTGGCTGAAATTCAGCGGCTCCCCGTCCACCACATCCACGATCATCAGTCCATCGGCAAGCTCCATCACACTTTCGATGGAATCTGTCAAACGCTTCTCTATTCCCGCCTTTACTACCAGACGATCGACGATGACTTCAATACTGTGTTTAATATTTTTGTCTAATTTGATTTCTTCAGAGAGCTCATAAAGATTGCCGTCCACCCGCACCCGGACATAGCCGCTGCGTTTGGCCCGCTCAAATATCTTACTGTGCTCGCCCTTACGTCCTCTGACCACCGGTGCCAGAAGCTGCAGTCTGGTGCCTTCCGGAAGTTCCATGATCTGGTCTACCATCTGGTCAATCGTCTGTCTCTTGATCTCCTTTCCGCACTGCGTACAATGCGGTATCCCGATCCTGGCATAAAGAAGACGAAAATAGTCGTATATTTCGGTGACCGTTCCCACGGTAGAGCGGGGGTTACGGTTGGTAGACTTCTGATCTATCGATATCGCCGGAGACAGCCCCTCGATCTTCTCCACATCCGGTTTTTCCATCTGCCCCAAAAACTGCCGCGCATAAGAAGACAGCGACTCCATATACCGTCTCTGTCCTTCTGCATATATCGTATCAAAAGCCAGCGAAGACTTCCCTGAACCGGATAATCCCGTCAATACTACCATCTCATTCCTGGGAATATCAATATTCAGGTTTTTTAGATTATGCTCATTTGCTCCCCGTATCTTGATAAATTCTTTTCTGGGAAGCATCTTCTTCACTTCTTCCATGCTGCCGGTTTCCTCCTGGGTCTTCTGTTGTATGCTTCATTGATCTACATCCCAATTTACTGCTTAACTACTTTATATCATAGCAAATTAATCAAGTTGCTGTAACTGCTTCTTCAATTCCGTCATCTTATCACGCAGCTCGGCGGCAGCTTCAAAATCAAGTTCGGCCGCGGCCTGACGCATTTTTTTCTGGATCTGCTCAATCAGTTTCACCAGCTCGGCGCGATCCATAGATTCGGGATCTTTCTCAAACTTCATTTCTTCCCTGGCAATCTCCCGAGATATCGTAATCAGATCGCGCACCGCTTTACGGATCGTCTGCGGCGTGATTCCGTGTTCTTCATTATATTGCTGCTGGATGGCCCGGCGCCGTTCCGTTTCTTCAATCGCCTGCCGCATGGAATCGGTTACCGTATCCGCATACATGATAACATGGCCTTCGGAATTCCTGGCTGCCCGTCCAACCGTCTGAATCAGCGATGTCCCGGAACGCAAGAAGCCTTCCTTATCCGCATCCAGTATCGCCACCAGCGTAATCTCAGGAATATCCAATCCTTCCCGCAGCAGGTTGATGCCCACCAGTACATCAAAGACATCCAGGCGCATATCGCGGATAATCTCCGCCCTTTCCAAAGTGTCGATGTCGGAGTGCAGGTATTTCACCCGGATCCCCACTTCCCGTATATAGTCAGTGAGATCCTCCGCCATCCGCTTGGTCAGCGTCGTAATCATCACTTTGTTTTTTCCTGCTACTTCTTTGTTGATCTCGCTGATCAGATCATCAATCTGTCCTGTTACCGGCCGGACAAAAATCTCCGGATCCAGCAAGCCTGTCGGCCGGATAATCTGTTCGACCCGTAGCAGCTCATGGTTTTCTTCATATATAGAAGGGGTGGCGGATACAAAGAGCATCTGATTAATCTTATCCTCAAACTCATGAAAGGCCAGAGGACGGTTATCCTTCGCCGAAGGCAGGCGAAACCCATAATCGACCAGCGTTGTCTTGCGCGACTGATCGCCGGCATGCATCCCCCTGACCTGCGGCACGGTGATATGAGACTCGTCAACAATAATCAAATAATCATCCGGGAAAAAGTCCATCAGCGTATATGGTGTTTCCCCTTCTTCGAGCCCGTTCAGATGCCGGGAATAATTCTCAATGCCCGAGCAAAAACCGGTTTCCCGCAGCATCTCAACATCAAAATTAGTGCGTTCAGATATTCTCTGCGCCTCCAGCAGCTTGTCCTCACTTTTAAAAAAGCGGATCCGCTCCTCCAGCTCGCCTTCAATCTTACGCAAAGCCGGTTCCAGGGAAGCCGTGTCAATGACATAGTGGGAAGCCGGGTAAATATAGACAAAATCCAGAATGGATTTTACCATTCCGGTCAGGACATCGATCTCCGATATCCGGTCAATCTCATCTCCGAAAAACTCCACCCGGACAGCCGAATCACTGGCCGAAGCCAGGAAAATCTCCACCACATCTCCATGCACCCGGAAAGTTCCGCGGTGAAAATCCATTTCATTACGGATATACTGAATCTCCACCAGCTTGCGGATCACCTCATCACGGTCTCTTACCGACCCCGGCCGCAGCCCCAAGGTCATGTCCTTATAAAATTCCGGGCTGCCTACTCCGTAGATGCAGGAAACACTGGCAACCACGATCACATCGCGGCGCTCCGTCAGCGAAGCCGTTGCCGAATGCCTGAGCTTGTCAATCTCTTCATTAATAGAAGAGTCCTTAGCTATATAAGTATCCGAAGAGGGCACATAGGCCTCTGGCTGATAGTAATCATAATAGGAAACAAAATACTCAACCGCATTATCCGGAAACATCTCTTTAAACTCGCCATAAAGCTGTCCTGCCAGCGTCTTATTATGAGCAATGACCAAAGTCGGCACCTGCAGCGCCTGAATAATATTGGCCATCGTAAAAGTCTTGCCTGAACCGGTAACCCCAAGCAGCGTCTGAAACTGGTTCCCCTTTTTAAATCCGTTCACCAGCGTCTCAATCGCCTCCGGCTGATCCCCCGTGGGCTGAAAAGGAGCTTTCAGTTCAAACTGCTTCATACCTGTACCTCCGTTCTGCTGATCCTTTTCGTATACACAGTGCCTTCCGCTCATTTTTAACTGATTATACCATAGCTATTATTAAAAGTACAGATAAAAATAGAACAATTGTTCCCCTCTACTGTTCACGTTACTGACCAATATATACTTTATACCAGTAAAAGTCAATATAGAATCGGAGATTGTCAATGAATCGGCGATTTCCAATGAATCTGAGATATCCAATGAATCTGAGGTCACCAATGAGTCTAAAGTCGCCAATGAGTCTGATGGTTCTCTCATTGACAAATCAGAATGCCACTTTACTGTATATATCTTAACCTGATGATATTAATTAACCCTTCAGCCATAAGGCAGGACGAACGCCGCCAGCACAAAAACCGTCGGCAATATTCCCTTTTAGGATATTGTTGCCATGTATTCCGATATTACCGTCGTGAAAAACGTATACCGCCTTCACACTGAGGCGGCCAGGGGTACGTATCCAATACCATGAATTCCATCCTTTATCCAAAAGCTCCGCCTCTCGTTTGCTATTGTTTTCGTCTTTGCGTTCATACCAATACCGTTGATTTTTCCGCGGATTATAGAGTAATGAACTGCTGTCGCCGAAATATTTGCAGGCAAGCTCTTCAAGGCTCAGTAGGAATATCTTGTCCTCGGTTTCAGCTCCGCCGATCGTCCCAAACCATGGATTATCGGGATTTTGGTTCAACACCGGGATTATTCTTTGCTTGTCCTGTTCAGAAAAACTGTCAAAAAACTCGATATTTAAATACTCCCTAAGCGAACAGTTGGCCCAAGTAATATCTATGTATTTATTGTGATATGACCGCTGCATTATGATTTTATCAGTAATAATTAAAGTTGAGTCGTCTTGCACTGCGAGCACACGCCAATCATAATTACCAAATAAAATAGTATCGCCTATTTGCATTGTATCCTCCTGTCTGCCTCTTAAAACTTATTTTTGTCTCACGTAATACACTTATTCCTGTTCTTCGTACAATAAGAATCCCATTACTATCAATAATCATACATGTATTAATATCAATTATTACATTATTTTGAGATTGATATTATAACATTTTTCTATAACATATTTCTCACCATCTGTATCTATCATTGCATATGAAATACTATCTAAATAAATAACCCCATATTGTAATCGGTTTTGAGCTTCTCTTCTCTGTCCATCATATCCTTGAGCTACTATTAGAAATAAATCGTATCATTAATAAGAATACTTGCACTTATTCCGGAAAGGCATGCTCTGTTTTTCCGGTAAAGGGTGCTCTGAATTTCCGAAAAAGGTACGCATTTACATCGGAATACTCACCAACCACCCGGAGGCTGGCATTTCCGTCAGGACTTTATATCAGTACATTGATGACGGCCTGCTTTCTGCCAGAAACAATGATTAAAAAAGAAAGATCAAGTTCAAGCCTCGCAAGGTCCATAAGACGCAGATCACTGACCGGGCCATTTTAATCGGACGCTCTCACCAAGATTTTCCGAATATTTAACACAATGGGACGTGAACCTGATCGTCAACCATATCAATTCTACACCACGGGCCAGTCTGAATGGCATGACACCGTATCAACTGGCCCTGGCCCTTGTTACATTCGGCACCGATATCATCGATGCTTTTCAACTCAAGCCGATTGAACCAGATAAAGTCAATTTAACGCCTGCGTTGATAAAACAACCTAATAATGATGAAAATCTGCTGTCAGTTCCGACATGATATAAAATAAATATTTTGCTAACCGCCCAATGGAATTCAGTCTCGCACACTAATCTCGCATTGGTTTGTTTGCCATACCCATAAATAAGAATTTTCACGTATTAACCACAAAAAATATATTATATATAAAAACGACAAATCATGTAACTTCGGTAATCCTCCCAGAGCACCGTTAGAGATAATAACCGCCTTAATCGCTTTCTCTGCTGCTTGCTGGCAATGATAACAAATAATTTCATATGGTTAATCCACTGTTTGATTTCTTGACTCATATAGCAATACCCCTTTCTCATACACTTCATTCTCTAAAGAGGGAATCGTTTTCCGATTTTCAAAACGACTCTTTGTTCCAACAATAATATCTACTGGATGCTTCTTTACCCTTCGTATTGAGCGATATGCCTGTGTTGTCAACATTGCTAAATCTGAAACATTATCTCTTACTACAATATAAAAATCCAAATCACTATTTTCCGTATATACTCCTGTAGCATAAGAGCCAAACAAATATATACTGACAGGCATAAGTTGACTGATAAACTGATTCTTCAATTCTTCAATTTCTTTTTCTGGCATACACACCAACACCTTTCTACTAATTTTTAGCAATTGCTAGTTCAGATGTGTCACTAACTCGACTTTAATATACCATGATTTTTCCCTTTAAACTATTCCTAAATTCAGTGACTTACATAAAAATCCTATCCAAAACAATAAACAACATGGTTGGCAACAAAAATCCCGATTCACAAAAGAAAAAATTGATAATATGGATACGACAGGCAATCATATAGACTGACTGTCATTTTAAATAATCTGCGTTAAAATTGCAATTACTCGAACTCGGCATGTTGATATTTGTTTCTAAGCACTTTTGTTTAGTTATGATGTTTTTTATACTATGTTTTGACTCGTATTATTCATATTATTCTGGGTTACTGGATTTTTGTTGCCAAAGTGTTGCCATTTTCCATTCAAGGTTGAATATCATCAAAAACTATTGGAATCTGTTTTTTCAAATCAATCAATAAAGCAATCGATATTTCTCTCATTTGAGGGTGCGCAGATTTTGCGGTTCTTAACTTAAAATAATGCCTCCATTCACGCAAGTTCATAGTAACAATAATTTCTGTCTTAAGACTATTAGGTAATATACTCCTTGCTTCTTCCGGCTTTGCTCCTTCATTAATAAGTTTAAAATATGCTTTTTCAACTTCCTCCATAGTTTCTTTCCATATTTTATATTTTTCTGATTTATCATCCCAAAAACAAGGCTTAATCAAAGTTATCTCGTTACCAAATCTATCTTGGCTATAATTGCAATACCTTGTACTTTCTTGACTATAACTTGCCAATCTATGTCTTACTATTTCATGACTAATACCTCTATCACATATAATTTTTACAGTGATTTTTTCATGCTCAATAACAGATTCATGTCCTCGCATAATTAAATTACTCACAAATTCTCTTGCTGATTCATTAGATATTTTATTTTCACTTTTATAGCATACCCTACCTATCCGCTCAATTGATTTTAAAATATCATCACCATTACAATCACTTAAAATAATATATCCTGCGTGAATAATCTTCACTTTGTACCTCCTATATTTAGAAATAATGCTTTCATATCAAGAATTGTCACATTATTACTTGGCTCTGAATAGTTTTCCATATTATACATTTCCGGCAGTGCATAACAAACTTGAATTCTTGGGTTATGCAAGGCCACCAGCGAAATTGCTACTGTGGAAATTTTTGTGTTTAGCGGAACAATTATATAATTCTGTTCTCGATTTTTATTTATGATATTTGTTATACTTTCAACTGTTTTTTGAACATCCCTACAAGAAAATGTAAACGATTCACTAATAACACCTTGAAAACTGTCTTTCCATATGTTAAATTTATTCTTAAAATATTGCATAGCTTTATCATGATTTTCTTCAGTAGGTTCATTGCCATCTCCCAAAGATAGTAAGTCTGGCTCAAGCATTTCAATTAATCTTGTTGCTCGTTCAGTTTCATAACCAGTTAACACAATTAAATGATTTTTTAGTGATGGATTCAATAGTCCCGGGTAACCTATAACATTTCTTATATCACGACAACCTTTACTTAACCACATTTTTTCAGGAGGATCTCCCACCGAATACTGTAGTGCACCATTATAAATACATTTTATTAGATCAAATTTCTCTATATTGTCATATAATAATTTAAGCAAAATAAGCAAAGTCTCATGCGTAAAAGTCGAAATATCTATTATTATTGAATGTAAATCTTCTTCTATTAATCTCTTAACTATTAGCATAGTTTTATCTGCTATAGAAACGCTACTTTCTAAATTTAATTCTACAACCTCATTATTAATTAGTTGTTTTTTTAATTCAAATAAACATTTTTCGTTTTTAAAAGATGCACTTTCTTCAATGTTTCTCAGTATAAAAGAAATAGATATATCATCATTTTTTAATACCATTGGTATAGTTAAACTTCTTTCTTCAAAACTAGCAAAACAAATAAATGCATATTTCTCTGGAAGATAATCATTAATCTTAGTTTTGTCAATTTTTTCCTTTTCATTCATAATTATTCCTCCCAAATATCGTCAAATGTTAATTGTCTAATACCATTTTCTTCATCATCATTTTTAGCAATAATATTACGCAATTGCTTACCTTCTCTAATTGCTTTTTTTAAATCTTCATTTGTCATAAATAAATAACCCTGAAAACCTGTTGGATCAAGTGTAAATATTGGCGCAAAGCAACGGTTAAGTACATATAGCAAAGTACGTCCATTTCCTTCCTTATTTCCAATATATGCCTCATGCAAAAATCCTAATCTTACGCCTAGGCTAAATATTTGCTTCAATTCTATATCTGGGATATTTGAAAGCGCCACAGAAAACACTTTTCTTTCTGCTCTTTCAGATATAAGTATTTCATGAAATGTTTTACCCATTGCATTAATCAAATTTCCCAGTTTGTCTATATTGTTATTAGGAGAATTAATTGTAGTAATAGTAAAATCTTCATCCTGCTTTTCTTCATTTTTTCTAAGCTCATTAAATAAATAAAAATCAGCCTTTTCTCGCATAATAAAATTTTGTATAGATGGACTAATAGAATTAACAGATCCCGAAGCTTCGCTTAAAGCTTTGTCATACATTTTTGCAGTGGCATCTAATAAATATCTTATTATACCTGAAGATAGGTGAACTATATTATCTAAACCAGCATATTTATACGTCATACGAGATTTTCTTGTACCTCCTAAATCTCTTATATAATTGGGAATTGCATAGCGACGTGTATCGTCACTCATCCGATAACCTCTTCCCTCTATTGAATAGTTTTTTCTTATCTCTTCTTCTTTCTGTTTTATACCATTTTCTTGATTAATATCAGACGGAAAAAAATCTTTTGGCTCAATAAATATTTCTGCGAGTTCTAATCTACGACGTAATATGTCAAGTGCTTTTTTATAAAAATCCTCAGTTTTAGTTGTATATAAGTACGATATATTTACCTGTTGATAATCATGAGGAGATTCCACTAATATATTTGCATTAGTTAAAAAGGTTTTATATAATCCAATTTGAGATGAAACTTTTAAACTAATTGTTGGTTGAGTTCTACAGCAAAGCCATGTGTTCAATATTTCAGTTTGAATCCTGCTTAAATTATCTGCATCATCAATAAAAATAAAAATAGGCTTATCCTTTGGGAAACCTGGTAACTCCATCATTTTATTTATTATAGGAACTATAAATCTAGTGTAGGAAAGTAGCGGTAAATGATATGAATAATCAATTCCTTCTGTGCTAAATAGATTTTTCAAATAAGGAACAAACTCACACTCCATAAGAAACATATACTCAAATAAGGATTTAAAAAAATTATTTGCAGAGGAATAATCAACTTCAATATCACTTCTGTATCCTGAAGCTTTTAGATACTTAAAAAAATAGTTATTAAAAAAAACTTTGTATTCATTTTCATTGTAAAGTCCTTCACTAAAAGTTACGCCAGATAAAGTAAGAAGTAAATACATAATTATATATAAAGACATAAAATGCTCATTAAGCATATAAGGAGCATGCTTATCATTAAGTTTTGACAATTCTTGTAAGTTTAAACTTGTTTTTTTTATTGGTACGCAAAAAGCCATAAATGGCAAGTCTTCAAAGCTTTTATTATCTCTTTTCATTAAGAAATCTGGTAATGAACATCGAATTAACATACTTTTCCCACAACCTCGCGCTCCCATAATAAGTGTATTTCCTACCCTCATAATTTCAGGGTAATCCGAATACATTTCTACAAATAACTGTTCTGCTTGTTCTGCTGTCAAATTTTCAGGGCTAATAATTGCAAATGGATTATCATTCATATTACCTACCTCTTTTCATAGCATTTTTTAATTCAATACCCTTTTTATACTTTAATACAGTTTCAGAATTATCATTATAAATTCCATTCGGATTATTTTCTAAATAATCCATGATTGATGTTCGCCTCTCATTTGGATATCCGCGCAGATTTAATCGAAATGATAATTTTTCTTCTAGTTTTCTATAATTTTCCTGCTTCATTATATCAATTGTAACATTCAATGTTGTTATATTTATAAAACCATCTGCGTATTTACGACAATATTCCATTTCTCGCATACATTTTGTTATTCGATTTAATATTTCATCATACAAATATATCTTTTTGCTACCTTTTCCAAACTTAGTTTGTGTATCTTGAAATGGAATCCGAAAATGAAACTTAATTGTTTCTCCTTCAATATTTACAGGTTCGAGGCATTTAGAATATGTATGATATATCTCATTCTCTGTTGGAATAGTAATATTACCATATTCCGCCCTAGTAAAATCATCTGATATTTCATCTGCAAATCTTAAGACTGCCGCAAGCATTTTTGCTCGAACTTTAATGCCGTTGCAACTCTCATCAACACTAACATAACGGATTGTATCTTTATCACCATCACAAAAACCCCCATGAGCTTTAGATATTGCCACAACAAATTCTTTCTCAACATCATCAAGTGGCAATGCATCTCCCATTTCAATTATAACTTTATCAATTTCCTGCTCATGCTGTTCTCTACCATATATATTTCCCAAGTCATGAAAATGTATCGCCAATAATAAAAGATAAATTTCATAACCATATAAATACTTAATGTTATTACCAAGAATAACATATGCATGATGCATGACTTCCATAACATGCCCCACACCGTGATCAGTTAATAATCCATCTCCTCTAACCGCCGCTCCCAAAGTAACATTTGGATGATACTTTTTATTAAATACTAATTCCAGATTATTATATTCTAGTATCAAATCTTTTTTATTAACTGGAAATTCTCTTCCAACTATATCCTGACTATTTCTATTTTCTACTTGACTTTTTTTCTCCCAACGACATTCCAAACAATATTTCAATTCATCGTGAATAGTGTAAATACTCATAATCTCACCTCATATTTCATTAACTATTTGTTCAAATACATATTTTGCCATCAAAGGAGGAACTGCATTTCCAACCTGTTGTTGCTGAAATCCTATACTTCCCTTAAACACATAATTATCTGGAAACGATTGTAATCTTGCGGCTTCTCGCACTGATAAACCTCTATTACTCTTAGGATGAATAAGCATATTTTTTCTGTAATTTCCAATGACAACCGATGGTTCATCCTCAGATAATCTATGATAAATGCCTGTATGGCATTGCGTTAAATCAGAATAATTATCCATAAGCTCTTTTGGAATTGATGTCCAATTTTCGCCTTGTTTAATATACTCATATCTTCTCAATATAACATCAGAATTCTTGGAAACTAAATTTCCCGTGCATTCAGTTAGATGCCCACGCATTAATAAAGCATAACTATTATCTGCATCTTTAGCATAAGGTAGTTTATCAATATTTGCACCATTTTCAAGAATCGGTAAGTCTTCAAAAGCATCTCTTACAGTAAGTTTAGATAATTCATTATGTTCTTTAATAGATAATTTTTTACCTGTCTTTGAGCCTATAATGAAAAGTCTATTTCGCTTTTGTGGTACGCCTAAATCAGATGCTTTTAGCACAGTATATGAACATTCGTAACCAGATAATTTAAATTCCGAAAGTATTTCGTCAAAAAAAACGCCGGATTCAAATTCCATTATACCTGTTACATTCTCAAAAACAAACCAATCGGATTGAATATTACGTAACAATCTAATGAATTCTTTATAAAGCCAATTCTGTGTATTATCACGATTATTTGTACGTCTATTTGAAGTTGAAAACCCTTGACATGGTGCCCCTCCAAATAAAATTATTGGATTTCTTTTTAAATTGCAGGGCAATGTTGATATTTCACATATATCTTTGTTAACTACTTTTGTTTCATGGTGATTAGCCTTATATGTCATAGAAGCATATTTATCCTTTTCAATAGCATATTTAACTGTAATGCCTGCCATTACTGCACCAAGGGACATGCCCCCCGCACCTGAAAAAAGATCAATGCCTATAATACCTTTTTTACTCACAAATTACCTCCGTATTCCCTCTATCTATACTAAATAATAACACACTAGTATATAAATAGCTTTATATCTTCTTCCCACTATCCCTCAAAGTAAAAATACCATCATAATCACAATCTAAAGCTTCCGCTATCTCACGTAATTCATTATCAGAAAAATTATCTCGTGACAATTTATTGCTAAGATTATTGCCATTCGTTCCAATTTTTTCTGCCAATTCCTTTATTGTCATTTCTCTTTCTAAAAGTACAGTCCTGATCTTTTTTGACATTGCCATATAGTAAACCTCCATATAAACACTTTACATTATACACTGAAATATGTGATATATCAACGAAAAATAGACAATCTCACAAATAAGTGATAATTTACATTGACTAGTCACATTAAATAATGTATAATCATACTGATACGTGTTTATTTACATTACTATGCAACACTAAGGAGGATGCAATGTGAGAAATGTCCAATATTTAGACCGTTATATATCAAATGAATTTCATAATTTAAAGACAAACATGGAACAGCGCAGCTTTATAGAAAACTTTCGCTTCCTTGCAATGGCCAGTGATACTGATTTTAAAAACTTCTACTCGCACAATGCCTTAAGCGCCAGTGATTTCTATTCCATAGCTGACACGCTATACCAACTTAACAATTTCTGGATACTATCAGAATTTCTACATCAGCACCGTCAAATACTTTTTAACGAAGTACATGATATGAACCGGAAAACAAATTCTCCTGACTTCTACACTCTCTGTAAATTCGGACAAGACACCCTGTTTACCAGAATCTCTAAGGTATTTGAAAGCCATTCCGTAAATTTATATGCCGTAGCAGAAGAACCGTTTATTACAAGCTCCTGCACCCGCAAGCTAAAGGTCTATTCTTCTCCTCAGAAAAATGACCAGTCAATGCCACAAATTATTTTACAAGGTAAATGGGTTGAACAGTATGGTTTTTCCATTGGTTCCAATATTCGTGTCGATTGCTATGAAGATAAACTAATCATCAATAACATTACTATTCCATTATTTTTCAGCAATAACACCGGAATGCCGCGACAACATGCAACATTCCGGTGTTTTGCTTCTTTCCTTATACATCTATCTTACATGGTGTTAACACCATGCAATGAACATAATTAGTAAATGCTATTAATCATTTTCGGTAATATTTCACCATTCTATCTTGTAAACGTCCTCTCAATCCGCTCCTTCTTCCCCCGCAATTCATTCTGGCTTTCATACAATTGGTTCCTTTCCTGACAAAGCGTTTTCATCCTTTCCAGACTATCCCTTATACCCTCTCGGCATTTTGGTTCAATTATTTTATATTCGCCGGTCAAAAGGCGTATTTCATTATTAATTGACTTCATCTGCTCCGATAAGCATACCCAGTCCACCAAATTCCGTACCTCTTCATCCGTAGTATAAAGCTCCGTTTCCGCCACGATCTTAATACACAATCTTGCCATTACTCTCTTTTCTGTATCTGTCATTTTCAACCCATCCTTTCCAATC